>ERZ857982.1025-NODE-1025-length-30747-cov-3.441027_pt1 | contig 30747 bp, 24 predicted proteins | sample MGYA00519955_ERZ857982 | MGnify/ENA primary metagenome ERZ857982 (study PRJEB31778, sample SAMEA3449416) | human gut metagenome | biome: human gut; feature: human-associated habitat; material: faeces | place: United Kingdom | collected 2010/2012 ... | reverse complement strand
ACATCCTGGCAATCACCCAGAACGGCCGCGAACGTTACGGCCACCGCCAGAATATGGATATCACAGACCCGGATTACCTCTCCCACGCAGAGCGTGTGATCCGCGTTCTGATGGAGCATGTGAAAGATGTGCCGCATGTGATCGGCTATCAGCTTGACAATGAGACCAAAAGTTATGGAACTGCCGGTCCCCGTGTCCAGGCAATGTTTGTAGATTATTTAAAAGAAAATTTTCCGGATATCAATGATTTTAACCATGAGTTTGGACTGGATTACTGGAGCAACCGTGTGAATGACTGGGATGATTTCCCGGATGTCAGAGGTACGATCAACCAGAGTCTTGCCGCTGAATTTTGTAAATTTCAGCGTTCACTTGTCACTAAATTTTTGAGCTGGCAGGCTGATATTGTCTGCGAGTACAAACGGGATGATCAGTTTATCACACAAAATTTTGATTTTGACTGGACCACACACTCGATCGGTTATCAGTCCCAGGTCGACCAGTACGATGCCTCACGCTGCATGACAGTGGCTGGTGCCGATATTTACCATCCTTCTAATGAGGAACTGACCGGTGCAGAAATTACCGTATGTGGAAATATCTCACGCAGTCTGAAAAAGGACAATTATCTGATCTTAGAGACCGAGGCTCAGGGACTGACTCCGTGGCTTCCTTATCCGGGACAGCTCCGCCTGCAGGCATACAGCCATATCGCAAACGGCTCAAACAGTGTGATGTACTGGCACTGGCATTCGATCCACAATGCAATTGAAAGTTACTGGAAAGGTGTGCTCTCCCACGATTTTTCTGAAAATGAGACTTACCGTGAAGCTGTCGTGATCGGAAACGAATGGAATAAGATCGGTTCTCATTTAAAAAACCTGAAAAAAGAAAACAAGATCGCCATTATGCTTGATAATGCCTCGCTGACCGGATTCACCCAGTTTCCGCTTGAAAAAGCCGGAGCCAACGGTTACAACACTGTGATGCGCTGGTTTTCAGATGCCCTCTACCGCTTAAATATTGAGTACGATATGATTTCTTCTAGGGAACAGGATTTTTCCGGCTATGAATGTCTGATCGTACCGGCACTCTACAGTGCACCGGAATCTCTGCTTCTGGCATTAGATTCCTATGTCAGAAACGGCGGACATCTGATCACCACATTCCGAAGCGGTTTTTCCGATGAATATTTAAAGATTTATCCGGACATGCAGCCACATATCCTGCATGAATGTCTGGGACTTCACTACGATCAGTTTACACACCCGCATCATGTGGATATCGTGCCGGTTCAAAGCGATGTCATGGCGGCTGCACAGGAGCATTTTTCACATCCGGATGACTCTGCCTTTTCCCTGACCTCCTCCGCCTGTGAATGGATGGAGCTTATCACCTGTGATACCGCTGTACCGGTATTAAAATACAGTCATCCGGCATATGAACGCTATGCCGCTGCTGCAAAAAATCAATATGGAAATGGTTCCACACTTTATTTTGGAACGATGTTTGAAAATGATGAACTGTTAGAATCCGTGCTTTTATCTTTCCTGCACGAAACCGGCTTTTCCGGTGGAGATCTTTCCTCAGATGCACCGCATTATCCACTCATTATAAAAAGAGGCATCAATGATTCCGGTAAAGAATTGTGCTACTATCTGAACTATTCAAAAGATCCGGTTTCTGTCACACACCACGGAAAAAACGGCGTAGAGCTGATTTCAGAAACAGCCATCGTCTGTGGAGATAAAATTGACTTAGGCGGATGGGGTGTTGCTGTGGTTGAAATGTAACGCTTTGTTTTATTGATTTTGCCAAAACGCTGTTTCCATTGATTTATCATGGAGTCAGCGTTTTTTGCAATGTCAGTGTACAATTCAATTACACCGTTCTTTTCCCATACATCTCAAAATACTCCCCCGCCTGCTGCAGGGATATATTTAATTTTTCCTGTAACTTTTTCAAAATATCCTCTTTGGAAAAACTCATATCGAGGCAGATTTCTATCATGCCCTTCGCTTCTCCCCGTGTTTCTCCTTCTGCTCTGCCACGAACTTCTCCCTCTGCTCTGCCACGTGCTTCGCTCTCCGCGATCAGATCTTCGATTGCCTTACACATCTCTATCTCCTCCTCTTCTTCTGATACTTCAATCGGTGTATTCGTGATCGTCTTTATCACTCTTACCGCATTCATTTCTATGCTTCTATGGGTATCTGTCCTCAAAAATTCTAACAATTTATCTTTATTTTTCGAGTACTTGATATACCCTATAACCTCCCTCATACTTGTGGAAAATTTATTTAGTTGTTCTTCCGTCAACTTCGCCGGATCGATCAGATGAATCCGGTAATTCTCCACAAAACTTAAAATTTCTATATCACTTACAGACATCATTTCGTGCAAAGATAACGGTCCGTCCCATTCCTCTGCTCCAAAGTGAATCACAAGTGTGATGACTGGTTTGATGCAGTCTTCCTTTAAAAATCCGGACAAATACTCACCATTGCTTTTGCCTGTAAAATCTTTTTTGTTCCGACGGTGTTCGGCAGCTATATCCGCCACCTGTCTGCCATATTGCAGGGCATCATAGATGGCATTTCTGACGGGCATCGCATAATGAACATCCGTCTGGTTCTCGATACCTAATAAAACATACGACATCTTTTCATCCTGTTTGATGACTGCTGATTTTAAAATATCGCGGTATTTCTGCACCGCATCTGTTTTTTTTCCTGCTCTGCCGGCAGTTTTCTTTCTCACAGATCCATTTTTCACAGAACTCCACTCTGTTTCCTGCACTTTCCCTTTCTTATCCTCACCGGCTTTTTCTTCATCACCAAACGGCAATGCAATCTCTGTCGGATCAATCTCTTTCAGCTTTGCCGGATCAATCACCTTTTTCCCATTGTAGATCAGATAATTAAACGCATCTGCAAATACGGCATTTTCCCGCATATACTCTTTTGTTACCATGTCCGCTGTCCCCATTTGTTTCTCCTCCTCTGTGTTGTTTAGGAGAAATCTTTGGGTTTCTAAGAATTCTCCCTGCTTAAATATGTGAGTAATAAAAGCATTGAAAATTCTTATGATTTCGATCTGTTCATAGAATGGCGCATATGCCTGTGTAGATAATTCAGAATGTCATGCTTTATAAGAATTATATTAATTTATATTGTTTTTAAACAATATGTTTCCCATACATCTCAAAATACTCCCCCGCCTGCTGCAGGGATATATTTAATTTTTCCTGTAACTTTTTCAAAATATCCTCTTTGGAAAAACTCATATCGAGGCAGATTTCTATCATGCCCTTCGCTTCTCCCCGTGTTTCTCCTTCTGCTCTGCCACGAACTTCTCCCTCTGCTCTGCCACGTGCTTCGCTCTCCGCGATCAGATCTTCGATTGCCTTACACATCTCTATCTCCTCCTCTTCTTCTGATACTTCAATCGGTGTATTCGTGATCGTCTTTATCACTCTTACCGCATTCATTTCTATGCTTCTATGGGTATCTGTCCTCAAAAATTCTAACAATTTATCTTTATTTTTCGAGTACTTGATATACCCTATAACCTCCCTCATACTTGTGGAAAATTTATTTAGTTGTTCTTCCGTCAACTTCGCCGGATCGATCAGATGAATCCGGTAATTCTCCACAAAACTTAAAATTTCTATATCACTTACAGACATCATTTCGTGCAAAGATAACGGTCCGTCCCATTCCTCTGCTCCAAAGTGAATCACAAGTGTGATGACTGGTTTGATGCAGTCTTCCTTTAAAAATCCGGACAAATACTCACCATTGCTTTTGCCTGTAAAATCTTTTTTGTTCCGACGGTGTTCGGCAGCTATATCCGCCACCTGTCTGCCATATTGCAGGGCATCATAGATGGCATTTCTGACGGGCATCGCATAATGAACATCCGTCTGGTTCTCGATACCTAATAAAACATACGACATCTTTTCATCCTGTTTGATGACTGCTGCTTTTAAAACATCACGGTATTTTTGCAGTGCATCTTTTTTACCCACTGCCGATGCAGCAGTGTCAATCTCTGTAAGTCCTGCCGGATCGATCACCTTTTTTCCACCATAGATAAGATAATTAAACGCATCTGCAAATATAGCATTCTCCCGCATATACTCTTTTGTTACAATATCAACCGTCCCCATTCATTTCTCCTCCTTTGTTTAATCCGGGAGCAATTCGTGGTTTTCAAGAATTCTCCCTGCTTATATGTGTGAATGATAAAAGCATTGGAAATTCTTAAGTTGAATGTATAACTTTTTATACATTTTTCACTATGATAAAAGAATGGTCTATAACCATGTAGATGATTTCAGAATATCATGCTTTGTCTGGATTTTAGCATACTGTTCTTATAATGTCATTAAAAAGCCGATATTCCAATGATATTTGTAAGTTTTGCACAAAAAATCCAGTGTATAAAAACAGATATAACATACACACACCTTGCTTTTTCCAAAAATCAATGCTACAATATTTTCTGAGTTTTGTTCTAAAAAGTAAATATATGGAGGATTATTTATGAGCCCAGTTACTATTGTATTGCTGGTTATCTTAGCCGTTTTAATCATCGGACTGATTGTCCTTTATTTTCTCGGAAAGAAAGCACAGAAAAAGAAAGCTGAACAGGATGAGCAGCTTGCCGCTGCCGCACAGACCGTATCCATGCTGATTATAGATAAGAAGCGAATGCGCATTACCGAATCCGGTCTTCCGCAGGTTGTGATCGACCAGACACCGAAGATGATGCGCCGTACCAAACTTCCAATCGTAAAAGCAAAGGTTGGACCAAAAGTAATGTCTTTGATCGCCGATGAATCTGTATTTGATTACATACCGGTCAAAAAAGAAGTGAAAGCTACCGTGAGCGGTATCTATATCACAAAAGTTACCGGTGTACGCGGACCTCTTGAAAAACCGGAAGGTAAAAAGAGCTGGAGGACCAAATTAAAAGAAAAAGCAAATCGCGCAAATAAAGAACTCGAAAAAGAAAAAGCTGAACTTGAAAAAGAGAAAAGTAAGAAAAAGAAAAAATAAGTCATAAAAAAATACCACACAAACGTGCAGTATTCATAACACCATTAACAGCCACAGCAAACTGCTGTGGCTGTTCTTGTATTCTTTGCTGCTATGTGATAGTATGAAACCAATCGGACTTACAAATTATTACACCGGATTTTTCTCCTGACAAAATAAATAAAAAAATGTGTCTCCAATAATAACGCTGCAAGGGTAAAACAATATTTATAATACTGCAAAAAGCATGTTCTGCAATTCTTTTGAATTGTAAAACATGCTTTTTTCTATAGCTTTTTACGCTTTTGCTTTCGCTTCCCCTTCCGGGAAAATGATCTTATTGACAAAGAAAAATACGACCATTGAAACTCCGCCGTTTAACACGGTCGTTCCTATATTGTACAGCCAGTCCGGCACGAACATACCGGCTACTGCTACCCAGATACAGTTGATGGAGTTTACGATACAGGTCACGATGCAGAATGCGATCAGATACCAGAATGCCTGATACCAGATATTTCCTTTGCTGCGGAACACGAAAGTTCTCTGGATCGGGAAATTGATGCATTCTCCAATCACCATGGCAACCATGTATGCACAAAAATATGGAAGTCCACCGTGTGCGGCATCATAACCGATAATATTCCATTTGAATGTTTCTCCAAATAATGTGATGTCAATTCCCGGGAATCCAAAGTCAATGTTTGGAAGTCCGGCAAATGCGAGCGGCAGAAACAGTAACATCAGGTATTTAAATACCGTGATCAGGTTACTTACGATCACGAACAGACCGCCCTCCCGGACCCATTTGGAGGCTCCGGGATGTTTGTCTGCAAAGTTCTGCCATAGATTTTTTATACTACTCATTGTACGCTTTCACCTCTATGTATTGTAATCTCTGCAAAGTTCTGTTTTTATTCTGCTGATGTTTCATTTACGGTCTGCACCGGTTCTTCTGCTGCATCTTTTTTATATTTCCTGATCGTAAGAACCTCTAAGAAGATTACCAGTGCTCCAAGGATGATATCGATCACGATCGCCAGAATCTGCCAGTTCATCAGACCTGTCTTTAAGTTTTCAGGATCATATGCACGGCTGTTTACAACGGTATACATGATATTTTTGGATGCCTGACGCATTGCTTTTACACCTGTTGCGCTTGTGGTATCTGTCACATGGTTGGTCTCCGTATCGTATGCAACTAACATACAGTCTGTACCACCGCGGATACCCATATCAGAATCCATGTATCCGTAAACACCAAAATAGTCAGTTAATACAAATCCACGGAATCCCCACTCATCACGAAGGACAGTTGTCTGTAACGGATATGTTCCGCCTGCCCACTGTGTACCGATATAATTGAAGGAAGACATTACTGCTTTTGCTCCACCTTCTTTTACAGCGATCTCAAAAGGTTTTAAGTAAATTTCACGGATTGCCTGCTCATTTGACCATGTACATAACATTCCGGTACGGTTTGTTTCCTGGTCATTCAAAGCAAAATGTTTGATATATGCGTAAACACCATATTTTTCAGCACCGATCACTGCATTTGCGGCCATTTTTCCGGAAAGGACACCATCTTCTGAATAATACTCAAAATTACGTCCTGCAAATGCATTTCTGTGCGTATTCATTGCCGGTGCATACCATCCGGAAACATCCATCTCATCTGCCATCTTACCGATGCTCTCACCGAAAGAAAGTGCAAGATCTTTGTTCCAGGTATTTGCGATCATAACTGCGGACGGGAATCCGATGGAACCTGTTCCTGTAAAGTTGTTATTGATGGATGCAGGTCCGTCACAGTCAACAGTCATAACTTTTCCAACACTTGATGCTGCAGATGTCTGATATCCGCCAAGTGCGATCATTGTATCCATATCAGAAACAGTCAGCTGGTCAAGAAGTGTATCCCATTTTTCATCATCATAGGAAAGGCCACGCATATCAGCAAGTGTCATTCCATTTTTCGCGCCTGTTGTCGGCATTTCATCAGAATCATTGTTATAGTTTGCCGGGTCATAGTTGCTGTTGTTTAAGAAATCAGCTTTCTCATCCTCTGCTAATGTAAAGTTAGAAGGAGCTGCTGTTGCTGTTGCATAGTTTGCAAATCCGTCTGCTCTTGAAAGATATGTTGCATCTCCTTCTGCATATGCAAACTGATTCGTTGCAGCTGCATCATCCGTAGAACGTGCATTATTTTCATCATATACAACGGTATCTGCGACACTTACGGTCTTAGATTCGATTGCATTGTGTGAATCAGCATTGATGGAAATCTCATAGTCACCAGCCTCTAATACATAGCAGCCATTGCCGTAAGTATCATAAGAAGCCATATCTTCCTCTGAAAAACTTACTGTGATCGTCTGGGACTCGCCTGGCTCTAACACATCTGTTTTTGCAAAATCGATCAGATTTGCAGATGCTTTTTCAATTCCACCATTTGTGTATGGCGGATTGTAATATACCTCTACCACATCTTTTCCTGCGGCAGTTCCGTTGTTTGTTACGGTAACATCAAAGGATACTTTACCGTCTGCTACGGTAACATCTCCCATCTTCTGTTCAAAATCTGTATAAGAAAGTCCATATCCAAATGGGAACTGAACCGTCTTATCATAATCAATGAGTCCTTCCACTGCTGCTGTCTCATAGAAACGATAGCCAACATAAATGCCTTCTACATAGTTGACAAAAGATGGAATTGTTGCTTCTTCTTCGCCTGTTCCGAAGTTTTTGGATGTAGCGGCAAACTCATCCATATTGTCATACAGGAAGTTTCCAAAGTTGTTATAAGTCGGTGTTGCTGTCAGATCATATACAAATGTATCGCTGGTTTTTCCGGACGGATTTACTGTACCGGCTACGACAGCACCAAGAGACTCAAATCCGGACTGGCCTGTTCCAGGACACCAGATTGCACCCTTGATCTGTTTATAATCATTTAAGAATCCAAGTTCCATGGTGTTTGGCACCGTTATATACAACAACGACATTGTCAAAGTTGGCACAAACAAGGTCTAACATATCTTTTTCTGTCTGGCTTAACTGTAAATAATGTTCACCAGCTTCAAAATCTTTGTAATTTTCAGAGTTATCTGTGTAAGTTACTTTGCTTACATCCGTTGGAAGGTCTGCTCCCTCACCACCAACACGGGTAATTACTACCATTGCTGTATCAGAAAACTCTTTTGCATTGTTGATCAGTTCATCGCTGTAAGAATCTGCTGTCGGCTCCGGTAATGTCCAGTCCTGTGCCCACATACCAACTTCCGGTCTGTCCTCACGGTATGCTTTGTAAAAATCAGTCAGTTCCGTATTGATCTTGTATCCGGCATCCTCAAGACCACCAAGAAGTGTTGTTGTCTCATATGCATCGGATAATGCTCCGGATCCTGTACCACCGTAGCAAGGATTTGTAGATGCCCATCCAAATACGTTGATATTTTGTGTATCAGTAAGCGGCAGAATATTGTCCTCATTTTTTAATAAAACAATGCCTTCATCTGCGATATCCTCACAAAGTGCGGTTGCCTCATTTGATGTTTCCTCTGTGATCGTACCATTTCCCATTGCAAGTGAGATCATACTTGACATTGGAATAAAGCAGATCAGATTGATAATCACAACTGCTGCCATAAGGAATGCGATCCATGCTTCCTTTCTCACCAGTTTCTTTACCGGCTTTTTTCAATTTCATGCATGCCACAGTTACAATAATTGCGATTGCCAGTGCAATGCCAAGCGCAATCAGGTATGGCTTACAGGAATTGAGAACGTTGATCACGTCATCCATGTTAATTGCTAACATTTCTAAATCCTCCCTTGTTTTCCGAAGGAAAATGCAATTTTACAATGTAAAATTTATCTGCTGACGAGCAGAGGATTTTCCTCCCTTGTTTTCTTTATCCGTTTCGGATCTTGTAACTGTATCCTACCATACCACACGTCCTTTGGTAAAAATCTTCACAATCTGCACTTTTTTTGCATAAACTGTTTTGCATGTTGGAAGTTTTGGACAATAGGGCAGAAGGAAAATAAATATTTTCGCCCCTCCCATTGAACCGTACGTACGGGTCTCGTATACGGCTCTACAATTTATATTCCAACTTTAACTAAGTAATAGGATAAGGGATTGAGCAGACCAGCTCCATCTTTTATCCTATTCTTCCTGCTCAGGAGTCCGGTTATCTTTTTCATGGAAAGAACCGGAATTGGATGCCTGCTTTACCCATTTGTCAAACAGGGAAGTAGCAATGTCATATTCACGGCAGATATCGCATCTGCGTTTGCCGGAACGATATAGTTCCACCAGTTGCTGTTTGAATTCATCGGTATATTTACGAGGTTTTCTTCGTTGTTTTGGTTCGGTCATAATGAGTGCTCCTTTGTGTATTTATTACAGATTATATGACCTAAAAAAATCTGTCCAGTTAATTGTAACCTATCCAAACTCTTGATTTACAATTTCGGTTTACGTTTACGATTTGGGCTTCGATTTGGTTTACAATCTTACCCACCTAATCGCCTTATCAAGTTTCTGTTCGTAGGCTCAAGAACTTTGCTACACCACTTCCTCCATCCATACCGTTACTGATACCGACTTGTGGTTCGCTACACTTGGCGGTAAATACCCGTGACTGGACTTGCCCCAGTAAGATTAGTGCCATGCTCGGCACACAAACAAAACGAGACATCCGTAAAAGTCTCGTTTTGATCTGTTATTTGAAAATAATTCTGATAAAACAACAAATTCTTTGCCCAGCTTCTTAATCAAACAGAGGATGTTTCCATGTAGAAACATTCTGATGTCCTGCGGACAATGCTCCATCTACCGGAATGGCTGCCCCTGTAATATAGCGTGCCAAATCACTTGCAAGAAACAGTGCCAGATAGCCACATTCCTCCGGATTTCCCATACGTCCTGCCGGACAGTCTTTTGCGAAGAATGTCAATGCCTGTTCCGGCGCATTTCCGAAAATAGAAGTTTTGGTATATCCCGGACAGATTGCATTTACAGTAATTCCATAAGGTGCATAATCAAGTGCAGCCACCTTTGTCATACCTACAACGCCATGCTTCGTTGCAGTATAAAGTGCCTGCCCACGCTGCGGTATGATTCCTGCAATTGACGCGACATTTATCAGAAATCCTCCCTGGCTGTGGGATTTAAAAATAGCTTCTGCCCCATATTTCATTCCTGCAAAAACACCTTTACTGTTGAGTGCAAAAATCTTGTCATAATCTTCCATTTCATATTCATGCAATGGACTGCCTCCCTGCCCGATACCGGCATTGCTTACGATCCCGTCTAATTTTCCGTAATGTTCTACGGTTTTGTCGACCAGATTTTTAATCTGACTTACATCACTGCAGTCCGTCTGTATAAAAACCGCATCCCCGCCATCTGCACAAATTGCGTCTGCCACTGCCTGTCCCTGTTCTACACTTCTGGCCGCGCAGACTACTTTCATACCGTTTTCTCCAAAAATTTTTGCAATTGCCTCACCAATACCTCTGCTTGCACCTGTTACAATAGCTACTTTTCCTTTTACACTTGAAAAATCCATTTTATTTCATCCTTCCTTTCTCTGCTATTTATGCTGGCACCCTGTGTTCTTCTTTTAACCATTCTACTTCGTCATAAATTGTCTCAGCAAAAGGTCTTGTCTGATAACCAAGTTCTCTCTTTGCTTTGCTGCTGTCATATGCATTATTTCCCCCATTACAATACTGTTCAATAAAAGTCGATACCGGTCCACCGGCATAATCATTCGGTCCACATATACCTGTAGGATATACTACGCACGCCTTTAATCCTTCTTCTTTTACTGCATCAAATACTAACTGTGTTGCCATAGCTTTTGTTTTTCCGTAATATCCAACTATTTTATCCAGATCAAATTTTTCCGGTTCTCTCATAAGCTGCCCGTGCGGAAGCTCTGCCACCGTTCCTGTCGAACTGACATATACAAGTTTTTCCACATTTTTTTCAGGCAGAGATCAATAACGTTTCTGGTTCCCTCAACATTAACCCGATACACCAGTTCACTGCGTCCTTCCTTTAAATATACAATACTTGCACAGTGAATACAGATAATCTGTTCCTTCTCCACATCAAAAAATTTTTCCAAAGAGGTCTTATCTGTCAAGTCACCATATACGATTTCTACTCCTTTTGGAATGTGCCTTACAGCCTTATCCCCCTTCAGTACAAGTCCCCGCACCCGGCATCCTTTTTCAATTAACTGCTTGACAATATTATTTCCAAGAAAGCCAGCCGCACCTGTCAATAAATACACTCTGCCATCCTCCATCCCGATGTTCCTCCTTCTTTTCCTGTTCTTTGCATACCTTAACAAAGGAAGATAAACACAATATAAACTTTTTCAAATTAATTTTAATAAAACAGTGACAGCCGTTCCCTTTCCCAATGTACTTTCCACCTGTATGGTTCCCCCGCTAAGCCCCACAATGCGCCTAACGATAGGCAGTCCCATACCAAATCCACTGGTTTCGTGAGACACATCCCCCTGATAATAACGTTCGAATAAATGCAGCTTTGTCTGTTCATCCATCCCCTGCCCCTCATCCCTTACCGTGATCCAAAGATCCTTTTCTGTTACTTTTCCTTCTATAAAGACACGGGTTCCTTCCGGTGAATATTTTCTGGCATTGTCCAGAAGATTTACCCAGACCTCTTTCATGAATTCCTCGCTGCCATAGAATTTCATTTCTGGCAGTTCGGCTTCCAGCAGAATGTTTTTTTCTTCAAAAGATGGCAGTAAAAGTATCGCGCAGTCACGAATCTGGGAATCGAGCCGGAATTCTTCTTTTTTCCGAAACACTTCCATATGCTCCAGTTTTGATAACAGCAGTGTATTTTGTGATAACTGCGCCAGTCTCCCCGCTTCCTTCGCCATGACATTCAGATATTCTTTTTCCTCTTCCCTTGGAATTTCATTATGTAATAAATATTCCGCCATTCCCTTTATGGAGTGGATCGGTGTCTTAAATTCATGTGAAAAATCCTTCATAAATTGTTTCTGCTGTTCATCCGCATTTTTCAGTTCTCTTACCATCTGGTTAAAATTCTCATAGATGACTTTATATTCACCAGAATTTTCCAGGGGAATCTCCACATCCAGTTTTCCATTTGCCACATCCTCCATTCCATTTAAAAGTTTTTCCATCCTGTGGTACAGCATAACTGAAATTACCGCAATCACTGCTCCACATAAAGATCCCATAATCTGATAAATTGCCACACTCCAGACGAACACATTGTCACTTGCATGACCGTAATAATAATACCGGATTGCCATTGTAAGCAGATATGATACCACGGAAAAAAAAGTGACAATAAAAGCTAATACGACCGCCCAGCGGATGGTTCCGATTTTTTTCTTTCTTTTTGCTCCATTATTCATTCAGTTCCCCTCTATAACCCAGTCCGCGAATCGTAACGATTTCAAATTCATTCCAGTCTGCAAATTTCTTTCTCAATCGGTTGATATGTGTTCTTACTGTTGTCTCATCTGAATTTGAATCATATCCCCAGATATCATCCAGAATCTGGGATACCGTAAAAATTTTATTTGGATATGAAAGCAGTTTAAACAGTAATTCAAATTCCTTTTTCGGCAATGTTATCTTCTCTTCCCCTCTTACTACCATGTTGAAATCCTCACTGATTACCACATCTCCAATAATAATCTGTTTTTCATTGCTTATCTTTGCCCTCCGGAGCAATGCCCTGATCCGCCACTGTAATTCCTCATAGTTCACGGGTTTCGTCATATAATCATCAATTCCAATAGCAAATCCCATTTTTTTGTCCTGCCATTCTTTTTTTGCTGTTAAAAGAAGAACCGGTGTGTTCTTATCCATCATCCGGAACTGCTCCACAAATTCATAGCCATTCATTTTTGGCATCATAACATCTGCAATGATCAGATCTACTGACTGATGCTTTAACAGTTCCATTGCCTCCATTCCATCCGATGCTTCTACTACCTGATATTCGTTTCTCAAATGCAGTTTTGTCACCAGTCTTGCGCTGCTGTCATCTTCAATAATTAATACCTTCACCATATATTTCTCCTGTAAAGCAAAACTTGGCATCAGAAATATCTGATACCAAGTCTCCCATTCCGTTATTTTGTCATTTACAATGAATATCTTCCTGAATCTAACACTTCTCTTCTTCCATCGGGTAAAATCACCTCTGCATGCGTATTTGACGGGATTTCAAACTCATATGTGACTTTGTCCCCATCATATTTCCAGCCGCTTTCAATTCTGCCATATGGCGACTGATAGGAAGCCTTCGCATAGCCAAGGACTTTATCGGGATGCGGACAGATTCTGATTTTTCCATCTGAAACCTGTATTCCGCATACGGCATCCAGGATCCATCCACATATTGCGCCATAAGAATAATGGTTTAACGATGCCTTTACCTCGCCCTTTTCATTAATACCATCCCATGTTTCCCAGATCGTTGTAGCTCCTTTTTTCACCTCATAAAGCCAGCCCGGTCTTGTATCCTGCAGCAACAGCTTATATGCAGTATCCTCATATCCGTAATCACACAGTACCCTTGTCAGATTCGGGGTAGATAAAAATCCGGTATTTAAATGATATCCACATTTTTTTACCAGTTCATTCAGATCGGCTGCTGCCTGCCTTGCTTCATCCCCATCTAAAAGTCCAAACGCAAGTGCCCTCACATAATCAGCCTGTCTGTCTGAAGAGATCTTTCCATCCTTTGTTGCTATAAAACGCCATGCCTTCTTTGCCATCTCTGCGGTTTTACTGTAATAAGCAGCGTCATCTTCTTTTCCGAGAATCGCTGCGATCTCTGCTAACATCCGCCCTGAGTATGCAAAAAATGCTGTGGCAACTTTGCCCTGTGGTGTGCGCATAGCGGAAGTACTTTCCACATCAGGCTCACACCACTCACCATAATCAACTCCTGTTTCTATCGTATATCTGCGGTATGGATTTCTCTTAAATCTTTTTACAGGGTTCACTGGACGCTTTTTTGCACGCTCTTCGAGAAATACATACCATTTCTTCATCATCTCATAATTTTCGGATAAAATCCTTGCATCACCATACCGCCTGTACATCTCATATGGAACAATGATACATGCGTCCCCCCAGCCTACGGAACCGGCAAGAAGCCCCGAGAAGAATGACGGATTGTTATTCTTCGGTGAAATATTTGCAATTTTTCCATCATCAAACTGGGATACTCTGCACTCTGCGAGCCATTTTCTCATTACCGGGTAAGCATCCATAAGGTACAGTCCTGTATGGGCAAATACTCCCATATCCCCGGTCCAGGCTGCCCGCTCTCTCGTAGGACAGTCGGTAGGGACATCACAAAAGTTCGATTTCTGGCTCCAGATACTGTTTTGTACCAATCTGTTAATATCGTCATTTCCACATGTAAAAGTTGTCAGTGTATCCATCTTTGAATACACTGCGATCGCAGTAAATGATGCATCTGAGAGGTCAATCACGGTATCAGCCTTTGCATATCGGAATCCCCATATAGAAAACTTTGTCTTATAGTGATTTTCTCCCTCTGCACATGTATACACAACCTGCTGCTTCGTGCCGCCTTCTTTATGACGTTTTCTGTCCTGAAAATTTTCCTGCGTGAAATTGCCATTCTCATCTAAAGTCTCTCCATGTGTCAGGACAATTTTATCTCCCTCGTGGGCATTTAGTGTAAACTCCACATATCCTGCAAGATTCTGTCCAAAATCTATGACAGTCTCCCCATTTGGTGTCGCTATAATCTTTCCCTTAAAATGCTCCATTTCACATACCGGAACACAATCAGAGCATATCAGCTGATCAAAAGAAAATTTCTCCACCTTTACCGCATGATACCCTGACACCACAGCCAGCCTTGCATCAACAATCTCTCCCTGCTGCATGTCATTTTCACGTATAGAGCCATTTTGTGAAGCCTCCCAGGTTTCATCCGAAACGCATACTGACGCCCCATCTATCTCAAGCTGAAATAGCAGTGCAATATCTGTGCCGTAAATATTCCTGTCTCCGTCTACTCCGGAGACACTTCTGTACCAGCCATCACCAAGGATCACTTCTACTTCATTTCTGCCCTCACATAAAAGTCCTGACACATCATAGGTCTGGTATGCAAGCCTCTTATCATAATTATAGCTGCCCGGTGCAAGCACAAAATCGCCTGCTCTTTTTCCGTTGATCCAGACTTCATATAAACCATGGGCAGTTACATACAATCTTGCACTTTTATTCAGGCTTTCCGCATCACATTGAAAATATGTTCTCAGATAACTCGCTGGTTTGTGAGCCTCCGGGTCACATTCAGGCTCTGGATTGATCCATTCTGCCCTCCAGTCAGCTTTATCTGACAACCCCATTTCAAAAAAGGCTTCCGCACTCCACTCACCGGCTTCATTCTTTTCGTCCCATAAACGTATTTTCCAGAATATGCGCTGTCTGCTTTTCAGTTCCAACGGACAGGATGCATGCATACTGTCAGACTCTACCCGGCTGCTGTCCCAAACCACACCATTTTCATCCATAGCCACGATCTGATATGCGGTCTGTCTCCTGCCATCTTCACAGTTCCATGACAGATACGGCTCCTTACTATCAATTCCTATGGGATTTATCATATGTTCTGTTCTTAAATTAATTGCCCGCATAATTTTTCCTCTGGTATATTTAAACTGTTCCAACGTGTTCACTCATAAATTTTGCAGATGCCTCAAATGATTTTACCGGCGACTTATCTATCCAGTTTTTGTGGCTTTCCAGCACGACCGCTTCCACACCTGCCGATAATGCCTGCCCGCATAACGCTTCAAGATTCATGTTGCCATATCCCAGTTCGCAGCTGTCTGACTTAAGAATCGGTGTCATCATTGGCTTTGTAAGCTTTGTGCCCCTGTCATTAATATGGTACAGCTTCATTCTGCTGCCCAGCATTTTCATAACATCCAGTGCATACACACCAGCCTCTGTAGGCCAGTAAGAATCAAACTCAAAACCTACATACTCCGGGTCTGTATTTGCGATGATATATTCATACGCATTCTGTCTGCCATCCACCTTCTGGAATTCATAATTATGATTGTGATATAAGAGACTGATACCCTCTGCTTTCAGTTTTTTCCCGGCCTCATTGAGCCTTTTACACAAGTCTGTAACCTGTGTCTTATCACGGTAATCAAAGCGGTACATTCCCGTGATAACAATATTGGTGGTATTGTATTTCTCTGCTTCCCGCACTGTTTCGGCAGTTTCTCTTTCTATACCGCCTAAATCCTTATGCAGGCTGACAACGGAAAGCTCTGCCTCCCTCACCAGTTTTGCCCAGTCGAGATTACCACCTTTTCCTGTAGGCATGCCCGCAGCCATCGTGAGCATCCGCACCATAAATGGGGTAGGATTAACCATAAAGCTGTTTAGTTCGATTCCATTATATCCGGCATTTACCATCGCCTGCAGTGTCTCTTTTGCCTTTGCTTCACTGCCTGTCACTGTTCCAAGCATAATCTGTTGTACTGCTTTGATCGCCATGAATTTTCTCCCTGTTTTTCTTATCTTACAAATTTTCTACAAACTGAAGTTTTCCTTCCGTAATTCCATTTTCATTAAATGTATCCACTCTTACATAGTAAGATTCTCCGTCAGCAAGAGCTCCTATTCTCTTTTTCGTGTCATATGCGAGATAGCTGTGATACAGCTTATCCGGTTTAAGTCCCCAGAGAATATTGTATCCTGTCGTCCCATCCGCTTCATCCTTCTCCTGTGAATCAATCACAATCTCCATGTCTATTCCGGAAATTCTTGCTGCTTCATATGATGCCTGTTCCGGCAAACTGCCTGCACCTTTACCGAACACTCTGAGTCCACTGATACAAGGCTTTTGACCGTAAGGCACTTTCATATCAGACAATCTTATGTAACGAACCTCCATACCATTCTCATATACTAAGAAATCATGGCTTAAATCCGTATCTGCTTTTGTCTTATCTTCTAATACAAAGAATTTTTCACCATCCACAGATCCCTCTAAAAGATACCGCGTAACAAGATCTGCTTCCTCAATATATCTCGCCTGAGTCGTCCCTCTTATCTGGCCGGGAACTGGAATATGGATTTCATCATCCGCAAAATTAATCTGGATCGCATGCACATCCATAGCTTTTCCCAAATCCATCATCAGCCATTCTTTCCGGTCGGATGACGAAGCCTGCCACCAATTTTGCGCATTTTCATTCGCTGCAAGCTGTGGTGCATGCCCATCCGTACATGATGATGCTGACATTTCTTTCTTATATGATAACAGCATCCAGTGTGGATTTTCCCATATATCCTGTTCTTTCCCGTCAGACACGCCAATCGGCCAGTCCCCATACCTCTGATTACAGCACAACTCACCTTCCTCATCATATGCAGCCTTCCAGATGCCGACTCTTCTCTCAAAATCATGGTTTACGCTGATCCGCATTGTAGCCGCATGCCACAGATTCCCCTTATAATCCTCCATCGTAGAACCATGACCGGCACCTGGCATAAATCCACCCGGATGATAGGAATATGGATTGTTTTTTGCCGGTGTGAATGGTCCTAACGGCTTGTCTGAGACATATACTCCATCTCCATAGGTATTATACTGTGTACCGGCAAATGCATACTGCAGATAATATCTGCCTTCATGCTTATCCATCCAGGCACCCTCAATATAAGGTTTATCTGTGAACATTCCCCTGATCATCGGGATATACATTTGCGGGATCTGCTCCACAGGTGTCCCCTGGGATTTCATGAAATTGTCAAAACAGGCGTCCACCTCTTCCTTTGAGCGTGGCAGCTTACCGTTATCATCACCAATCCGCTCATATCCATATTTATAAGGATCGGCATATATCAGTTCTTTTTTCTCTCCCTTTGGATTCATGGTCTGTGGGTCTAACTCCACTCCCCACATAGGGGTCTCATTTGAACAGCCCCAGTAAAAATAAACCTTTCCATCATCATCCACAAACAGATTCGGATCCCAGAAATCAAAGGTTCCCTCTATCTTCTCATATGGTCCGTTTAAGATATCTTTTGTGCGGTACCTGTCGCATTTTTCCCCTTTTTTTGAGGCACAGAAATATACATATTCCCCCATCACACGCACATCCGGCGCATAATCATACAACGGAAGTTCTGATGGCAGTTTATGATTTTCCCATTTTACCAGATCATCCGAAACCCATACACCAAGAGTCATGGATGCAAATATGTAATATCTGCCTTTAAACGTTATCATGGATGGGTCTGCTGCTTCGCGGCAGACAGCAATTCCGTTTTTCCTCTGATCCGCATTGAACTGATATCTGTAATTTATATTTACCGGATTACAATAATACTTCATTTATTTTCACTCCATATATTTTCCAAGTTATAGTTGTCCCAGAAAATAGAGACTTTTTTTCGGCATACGCTTCATGGTGGATCTGTCTACTGCTATCAGTCCGAATTTCATTGAAAAGCCCTTTTGCCACTCAAAATTGTCCAGCAGCGACCAGTGGCAATAGCCTATCACCGGTATATGATCCGCAATACATGCTTCCACTCCCTTTGCTGCCTCATCAATAAATGCAACCCTTCTGGTATCGTCCTCTGTTGCTATGCCATTCTCTGTGACCATGATCGGCATATTTTTCTTCCCAGCTTTTGTATACTCCTCATGCACTCTTCTGATCACATGTTCCAATGCCTGTGGATAAAATTCATACTCCATCTGTGTAATCTCTGCCCCCTCAGGCACAGGACATATTCCATCTGGTCCAATAAGGCTTCTGGTATAATTCTGAAGTCCAAAAAAATCATCATCCTTTATATAGGGAAGATAATGTGTAAATTCCTCCTCCCACTCATGCTTTGCAGCTGCATCTCCACCATCAACAGCCTGAATATCATGAAGTGACAATGACAATCCTATCAAAAGTTCTGGATGAACCTTTTTCATCGCATCTCTTGCAGCCTGATGCGCACGCATTACAAGGATATCTCCTTCTGGTGTTCTTGCACTGACAAAGATCTGCGGTTTTTTTGTTCCAAAAACTTTTTTGTTTTCAAATCCCTGCCAGAACATATTTTTCAGCATTTTATTAAAATTCATGCCAACCTGAGCGGTGCCTTCCATGTTCTTATCTTTTTTACTCTTTTTTCCTTTCCTGCGCTTCGCCATCATCTGACGCTTATAACGCTCTGCAATCGCAGCTACCTGAAGTCCCATATTTGCTTCATTGATTGTGATGACATAATGCATGAGGTCTCCAAGTTTTTCTGCCACATATGCACAGTATCTTACAAAATACTTTACGGTTGACTCACTTTCCCATCCGCCTTTTTGTATCAGCCATACTGGTGATGTAAAATGCATCATGGTAACAACCGGTTCTATTCCATGATTTCTGCAGCATTTGAGCACCTTTCTGTAGTGCTCTGTTTCTGCTTCATCAAATTTTCCCTCTTCCGGCTCTATACGTGCCCACTCTATGGAAAATCGATAAGTATTCAGCCCAGCCTCTGCCATCAGACGGATATCCTCCTCATAACGGTTATAATGGTCAACTGCGTTTAAAGATGGCTCATTAAAGTTCGTATGCTTTAAGTGCTCCATTGCCCAGTAATCACTGTTTGTATTGCTGCCCTCTACCTGGTGCGCCGCAGTTGACGCACCAATCATAAATTTGTCTGGAAATCTGCTCATTTCATCTGACCTCACTTCACTGCTCTCTCTCAATTAACTACCATAATTTTCCATTTAAAGAACCTTATTTCTTTGGAATCTTTCCAAGTGCTGCTGCAAGCATCTTCGCCTGCTCTCCATCTGCATCGATTCCTCCCTGTGCCAGAAGTTTCTTTAACGGCTGTCTTGCAATCATAGCCATCATTGTCTCTGGTATCTTTACATTCTTACCCATACCTCCAGCCACTGAACCCTGCATCTGCTTCATCATCTGCGCAAGAAGTGCCGCTCCCGCCGGTACAGCCTGAATCTCTGCCATCGTGCTGTTTAACGAGAGATATCCGCCTTCTTCCTTTTCAGACTCTTCCTGTGGTTCTTCAAACCAGTTACAAACCTTTGTGGCATCCATAAAATACGCCGGATTTGGTTCACTGACCTTTTGGATCGTCATTTCATCGCTTAATGCCTCATGATCTGTACAGACAGCTTTTATCGTATGCTCTCCACAGATTGGAACCTCAAATTTAAATATATGCTCACCTTCCTGCTCCCCAAAGAGTTTTCCATCCACATAGAGGGCTATCCTTTTCTGGTTAGAGTAAACCTTAATCTCTGTGACCGTTTCTATACGGTCTGCATATCTTCTTCCGCAAAGATGAACGAACGGTTCATCGCTCCACCATGCCTTGTAAATATAGTAAGCATCCTTTTTCTCTTTTCTGTCAAAGGTGATAAGTCCCTTGTGATTTTTACCAGGGTCGCCCGCCTCATCTCGTCCTGCAGCAGCAAATTCAAACATATTCCATACATAGGTGCCCCACAGGTATGGTCTTTGGGAAATCATCTCAAGCATATGCTCATGGTACACTGCCATATAGCTTTCTGTATAATCACCTTTTTGCGGCTTTGGTGACTGCAATTTAATTACCGAATCAGCACCATACTCTGTCAGTCCGATCACTGTATCCGGATGTTCTTTGTGGAACTGGTCAAAAAATGCATCATTGTCTTCCATCTCCCCCACATACCATCCATAGTAGAGATTATAGCCTCTGATATCCGGGAGACTTACAAGCGGACTGTCTGTCTCAAGCATAAACAGATTTGCCATTGCAGATACGCGGCTCTGATCCATTCTGTGAATCATATCGTTTAATATTCTATGATTTTCTAACAGATCCTCCGTTACCCCCTGTAAAGATATTTCATTTGAGATAGCCCAGCAAATAATAGACGCATGATTATAGTTCTGGACAATCAGTTCTTTCATCTGTGAGATCGTGTTTTCTCTTCCACCATCCATATGTACTGTGATATACGGTATCTCAGCCCATGCCACAATTCCTTTTTCATCGCACAGATCATAAAAATACTGGTCATGCTGATAATGTGCAAGCCGGATTGAATTAGCTCCCACTGACAATATCAGCTCCATATCTTCCTCATGCATCTCTTTTGTAAGTGCATTTCCAACGCCCATCCTGTCCTGATGGCGTGATACTCCCCTGAGCGGATAGCTCTCTCCATTCAGGAAAAATCCTTTTTCAGGGTCAAAGTAATAGTTCCGGCATCCAAATTTTGTGGTAACTTCATCAATTATATCACCGTTTTTCTTAAGTTCTGCTGCCGCTGTATATAAAAATGGATCTTTTAATCCATTCCACAGATGAGGATTATCAATGATAAGCGTTCCTGTATAATGTCTGATTCCACAAAGTGCGTCCTCATCATAAATTGTCTGTGTGTCATCTTCCGGGATATAAAGTGTTACACTCTGCGAACCAGAATCTCCATTTACCAAAACACTGATCTCATCTGCATCACCACATACATATGCATCAAATCTGACCTCTGCGCTGCCATCCTCTTTCACTTCTGGTGTCACATAAAAACCTTTTCCACCATAATAATCAAGGTCAAAATGGTTCTTTGGCACAGTGATAAGCCTCACATCCCTGTATAAGCCGCCATAAAATGTAAAATCTGCTTTCTGTGGATATACGTGGTCATTTGGGGAATTATCCACCTTGATTTCAAGCTCATTTTCATCCATAAGTCCATCTGTCAGATTTACATGATATGTAGAATAGCCTCCGTCATGTGACGCAAGCTCCTTCCCATTCAGGCTTACCTTTGATGATGAATTTGCTCCGGTTATTTCAAGATATAACTGCTCTCCATCCTTAAGTTCCGGTTTTGCAAATTTCTTTGTGTAAATGCACTCTCCTCTGTAATAATCGGATGCGCTCTGTCCATCTGCTGCATTCCAGGTATGCGGAAGAGTCACTTTTTCGGTGACTCCCTCCTTTTCAAATATATAATTATCATTAAATAAATTTATTTTTCTCATACTTACACATACTCCTTTATTACTTTTTCTTTCATCTCATTCTTCTTTGCCTCTATCCTCTTTTGTACCTGAACCATTTCCTCTTTTGTAAGTTTACAGTTTTTCATAGCTATAAGTGTCACAATCCATCCAAGAATTGGCATCCCAAAGTATATTATCATTGTCACCACAAAAATAGGGGTTGTAAGCGGCTCGTTCGGCTGTGGCATAGTATTTGTATATCCGATAATCGCCACGGCACCGGTTGCAATGAGTGCTGCTAAGGAAGAGATCAGTTTATCAATGAAACTGTAAGTACCTGTAACAACGGCTGGTACATATCTTCCACTTCTGTCAAGCTCATAGTCAATGATATCTGCCATAAATGATACATCCGCTGTGGTAACACACATTTTCGCTCCGTTCAGCACAAGAGTGAGTATGACATAAGCTATCATTGTAAATCCAAATGTTGAGATTGTGCCCGGATCAATTACGATAAAGAATACAAGTGATATTACTGCAACTGCCATACATATCTTTGTCCATGTCACAATCGCATTTTTGCTGCCATATTTTCCTGCATATCTGGCTCCAAAGCCGGCAAATACGATCGAAGGAAGCATGCTTATCACAGAAAGCATTGTGGCAAGACTCATATTTCCAATAATAATACCAAAAAGCATTGTTGTAATCACTGCCTGTGATGCTGTCTGCTGTGCAATTTTATCAGATGCCTGAGCGACAATGTATGCCTGTAATGGTTTATTTTCCTTTAATACATCAAGCATATCCTTTACTTTAAGTGGCTCCTGTTTCTTAATTCCCAGATAATATTCCGGCTTGTCATATTCTGAAATTCCTATGCATACAAGCACAATGCCTGCTGCTGCCACAATCATGCTTACTCTCACTGCAGCTGACAAGAACTCCTGATTATATGTCCCTCCAAATTTCGGAAGTAATACCATGTTAAGTATAACCGTCATTATCATAGGAACAAGATAGTTAAATGCTGTCTGCCATACTCCGATTGTAGGACGCTGTTTCGGATCATTTGTCATAATTGCCGGTAATGTCTGCGCTGTCATATTTGTAATTGTATAACCAATAACGTAAATTACATATAACAACGTAAACACAACGATTCCATGGCCCTTTGATGAGAACACATCAAACATGGCAAGAAGTGCAATTGCTTCAATAACAAATCCTCCCAAAAGCAGTACCCTTAATCTTCCAAATTTCGTGTCCACCTTGTCATATATAATTGCTAAAACAGGGTCTGTCACACCATCAAAAATACGTGTACATGTCAGAATAATTCCTATGACAGCTGTTGAAATTCCATATCCAACACTTGCACTATAGCTTGCCATACCAATTAAAGAATAAACCGTCATTCCAACCATTGCATTACATGAGTACAAAATAATCTGCCATAATTTTGCACGACGGTATTGCACACCGTCAATTTCACTTTGCGTTAATTTCTTTTCTTTCCCCATAAAAAAACCTCCCTGGTATCTTTTTGTTAAATATGTTTTGATCTGTATTTACATTAACATATGATCCATGATATAGTTAGAGTAAATTTGATATAAATAGTATTATTTTGATATTTGTATAAAAATCACAGTCTGCCGCCCGCAGCGGTATCTGATAACATATACATGACGGGGGATATCTAATGAATGAGAAAATTTTCATGGGATTTGTAGCAAATATACTGGGCATCAGAATCTGCAGTATTGCAAATGATAATGTCTCTCTTGATTCATTTGAACAGCAAAATTGCTTTGAAAAAACGCTTCAGCCGATGTACACCGCAGAATATCTGCATTATCTGCTGGAAAATGCAAAAAAAGAAGTATTTTATGAGATTACAGACTATCTGAATACAAATCTGATTCTATTTTGTTTTGATAATACCTGTTACCTGCTGGGTCCCTATGTAAAAAATACTTTTTCATCACTGGAAATGCAGGAATTATTAGCATCCCACAAACTACCTGCAAGCATCCTGCTGCCACTGAAGCTATACTATGATCAGTTCCCACAGCTCAGCTATTCCATGATCCACGGTACCGTACTTGCTGCCATGCGTACCTTTATCCCAAATACACCTGAATTTTCTTACAGAAAGCTGACCGGATTCCATGAGGAGCTCAAGACAGATAAGCTGATTTTAGAATCCAATAATACCTATTATCAAATCATAGACAGATATGAAACGGAAAATTATTTTCTCAGAAAAATATCAGATGGGGATATAGACGGTGTCCGTATGGCTTTTGAGAGTATAGCAAGCAATTACTATGCCAACACCTCCCAATCACAGCGTTCTCTATATTCTACCGACTGGAATGGTTTTGCCATCCTTAGAACTCTTGCCAGAAAAGCCGCTGAGACCGGTGGCTGCCCTGTGGTAAAAATAGATGAAATAGCACAAGAAAGTATCCAGAAATTTGCCTCCGCAAGAACCGGATCTGAACTGGATAAGATTCAAAAAGATATGCTGATCAGACTGACCCAGGCTGTTCATGATACAAAGCATATGTCACAATACTCTCCCGTTATCCGAAATGTACTAAACTACATCTCCATCAACTATTCACAGGACATTTCCCTGCACGAATTATCGGATACAAATCATGTAAGCGAAGAACACCTGTCCCGTCTGTTTAAAAAAGAACTGGGTATCACCCTGACCGCATATATAGCAGATTTACGCACAAAAAAAGCTGCCGAACTCTTAAAGACCTCCATGCTTTCTGTTGCGGAAATTGCAATGTATGTAGGATATCCTGACAGCAATTACTTCGTGAAAGTATTTAAAAAGCGATATGGGATGACACCATCCGCATATCGCTCGTACTAGCTTTTATTTTTCATATAAAAATTCTTCTGGCAGTTTAACATGAAAGTCTTTCGCAAGATGACGGAAATTATCCGGTGTGATGGTCTGCAGCTTATCCGGTCTCATGGAAAGCATTTTTACCAGAATCTCCGCGGATTTTTCTGCGGTGTGCATCAGACCAAACGTCAGGTCAAAATCTTCCCCGGCCGCAAACATACCATGATGTGCCCAGACCGCAAGATCATATTTTTTCATCAGTTCACTGGTTGCAACGGCGATCTCCCTGCCGCCCGGTACCATCCACGGAACTACGCCAATGCCTGCCGGGAATACGACCGGACATTCGGTTGCCATCTCCCAGAGTTCTCTCGTAAACACTTTATCTTCCAGCGGCAGAACAAACGTCAGCGCAATGATGTTCGTGGTGTGCGCATGGTATACGACACGGTACTTCGGGTTCTGTATCTTCTTCACTTCCAGATTCATCAGATGGCTTGGCAGTTCTGATGTCGGTCTGCCTCCGTTTACCAGTCCCCATACGATGCGGTAATTTTCGCCTTTTTCATCCAGTTCGATCATACAGATGGAATCTTCCGGTTTAATGATGACGTTGCGGAAATATTTGCCGCTTCCGGTCACAAGAAAATATTCTCCCGCCAGATTTGGAACGGATGTCCCGATCGGCTGCCACTTCTTTGCCTCAAAGTTTTCTTTTACGGATTCTACTTCCTCCGGTTTAACACGATAGGACAGATTTCCGCCATTTCTCTCATGCCATCCCTGCTCCCATCCGTCGTTCGCCATACGGATAAATCCTTTTACAAATTCTGCATCTATAAATTTCATGTTCGTTTCCCTCTTCTCTGTAATTTTCAGGTATTCACAAATCCCCGTCTAATTTTCTATATGCTATTTTTTCAGCTATGCTATTTTTTCAGCTATGCTCTCTTTACTAACACTTCGCGCTCATATTTTTCAATCTCATCATAGAAATGAAGATCATCACACACGCCTTCCCTACGGCAGTATTCTTCCCAGACTTCTCCGATCGGGAGCATTTTCACAGCCTCATTCATCACCATGAGTTTCCCCATCTGATTGGTATCCTGAAGTTCCTTTAACATCTCATTCGGTGTGCACAGAGCCATCAGAAGTGCTTTCTGCCAGCTGCGGAAACCGGTTGCAAGTGCTGACACACGGTTAATGCTTGCATCAAAGTAATCTAATGCCATGTAAACACGGTCTAATGCGTGATCTCTTACGATCTCTTTTGCCATCTCTTTTGTCTCATCATCAAATAATACGACATGGTCAGAATCCCATCTTACCGGTCTTGTAATGTGAAGTGCAATCTCCGGGAAATAACAGAGTAAAGCCGGTATTTTATCCGATACTACTTCTGTAGGATGATAATGTCCGTTGTCCATCAGCGGAAGGACATTCTCGTGTGTCGCCGCAAATGTCAATGTAAACTCGGCTGATCCCGCTGTGTAAGACTCCACACCGATTCCGAATACCTTAGACTCCACACATGGTTTTACCAGCTTTGGATCATGTGGTTCTGCAATGATCTGTTCAATGGAATCCTTATATCTCATGCGTGGTCCCATACGGTCTGCCGGAATATCTTTGTATCCATCCCCGATCCAGATATTCATCACACATGGAACACCTGTCTCTTTTGCAAAATATTCCGAAATGCGGATACATGCTTTTCCATGCTCGATCCAGAACTTTCTTGTCTCCTCGTCCGGGCTTGTCAGTGTCAGTCCGTCTTTTACTTTGTCATGTGAAAAAAATGTCGGATTAAAATCAATCCCAACATGGTGTTTCTTTGCAAAGTCTACCCATTTTCTGAAATGCTTTGGCTCTAATTTGTCGCGGTCTGCAAATTCGCCTTTCTCAAAGATTGCATAGCTTGCATGAAGATTTAATTTCTTTTTGCCGGGCATGAGGCTCATCGCCTCTTCCATGTCCTGCATCAGCTGTTCCGGTGTCTTTGCTTTTCCGGGATAGTTTCCGGTTGTCTGGATTCCGCCGGTCAAAGGTCCGTCATGGTCAAATCCTGTCACGTCATCGCCCTGCCAGCAATGAAGTGATACCGGGATTTCTTTTAATTTTGCGATCGCTGCATCTGTATCAACACCGACATCTGCATACATTTTTCTGGCCGCTTCATATCTTTCCTGTACCGTCATAAAATTTTTACCTCACCTTTCTGCCGGGCACAACATCCGCTTCCGGCATATATTTTTTTCTGATATTCCTGATTGTTATTTCTCATATTTTTTTATTTCAAAAGACTCAAAGATACATTTTCTTGCAGCCTGTAAATTTTCAAGTTCTCCTGCTGCAATGATCTGCGCCATCAAATTTCCGATTGCTGTTGCCTCTGTTGGACCGGCATAAACTGTTTTTCCGGTTGCCTTCGCAGTCAGTTCATTCAAATACGCTGCATTGGCTCCTCCCCCGACAACATGGATGCTTTCATATGTAATTTCTGACATCTCCTCGATTTCTCTGATCGTCTGTGCGTAGCATTGTGCAAGACTGTTATAAATCACGCACGCTGTTTCTGCGATTCCCTCCGGTATCCGCTGTCCGGTCTCTGCGCAGGCTTTTTGCACTTCTTCTGTCATGCTTTGCGGTGCTAAAAAGCGGTCGTCATTACAGTCTACCAAAGATGCAATGTCCGCCCTTGCCGCCGCCTCGCAGATCTCTCCGAATCCCTGCTTTGGTTCCAGTTCTTTTCGGGCCGACTGTATCATCCAAAGTCCCATGATATTTTTCAGATAGCGAAAACGATACGCATATCCTCCCTCGTTCGTAAAATTATGAAGTCTGCTTTCCGGTGAACAGTCTGCTTGTTTTAATTCAGTTCCCATCAGTGACCACGTTCCGGAACTGATGTAAATGATATTGTCCTCATTTGTCGGAACTGCCATCACTGCAGAACCGGTGTCATGTGTTGCCGGTAAGACGACTTCACTGTCAAATCCGACCTCTTTCTGAATTTCTTTCGTCAAATTTCCCCGTACCGTTCCCGGCTTCTTTATTTTCTGGAAAATCTGTTTTGGATATCCTAACATTTCAATCAGTTCATAATCCCAGTCTTTTGTTTCCGGGGATACTAACTGTGTTGTGGTGGCATTCGTATATTCTGATGCCTTCTCTCCTGTCAAAAGATAATTAAAATACTCCGGGATCATCAGCATGGTCTCTGCGTGTTCGAGAATTTCGGGATTGTTGGATTTTACCGCCATCAACTGATAAATGGTGTTGAAAATCTGCTTCTGGATGCCTGTTCTCTCATATAACTTTTCTTCCGGGATGATCTCATAGACTTTCTCATCCATCCCTGCGGTACGGCTGTCCCGATAACCGACTGCATCTCCAAGCATTTTATTCTTTTTATCCAACAGGACAAAATCAACTGCCCAGGTATCAATTCCCATACTCACCGGGATTTTTCCCGCTTCTTTACACTTTTTCATTCCCTCTAAAATTGCTCTGAAAAGTGCTTTTACATTCCAGCTTTTCTGTCCGTTCTCTTCGGTCATTCCATTCGGAAAACGATACATTTCTTCCAATACCATTTTTCCGTCTTCCATATGTCCTAATATGTGTCTGCCGCTAGAAGCTCCAATGTCGATTGCAAGATAATACTGCTCCATATTTTCCCCCTCTCCTGCATCTGTGTTCCTTTTCTATTTTTTATTTTAGGAAAAAAATGAGCGTAAAAAAGTGTCTGCGACACTCTCAACTCCCCTAACCCCTCATTCATGAGGGGAAGGGGTTTTCTTATCTCTTTCTTTATTGTAAAATTCTATTATGAATATATTACAATCCATCTTTACCGATTATTATGAACACATCATTTACGAACTCCATCCTCGTCCTGCTGTCATTGAAAATGTCAACAAGATGATTCATTGTGGTGATCCTTCTCACGGTGGTGCCATGTATGGCTGTCCTCACTGTGGAAATCTTAAATTTGTTCCCTTTCGCTGTAAAAGTCGTTTTTGCCCTTCCTGCGGAAACAAATACAACCAGCTTCGTTCTTTTCATATGTCCTGTAAGCTTGTTTCTTGCGTTCATCGCCATTGTGTTTTCACTATCCCAGCGGAACTTCGCGTTTATTTTCTCGAAGACAGAACTCTCTTAGATTGTTTATTTCATTCTGTTCGTGATGTTGTCTTACGCATGTTTTCCAAAATGAATAAAACCGAAAACTTTACTCCTGGGCTTATCTGTGTTCTTCACACTTTTGGGCGTGATTTAAAATGGAATCCTCATATCCACGCTCTCATCTCAGAGGGTGGGGCTGGTAACATCACTCCTTGGCGTCCTGTCAAACACTTTGATTACAATTTCCTTCGTAATGCTTTTCGCAAAGTACTGCTTGAACGACTTACCTCCCGCATTGGTCCGGCTTTTCGCAAAGTCAAAAATGAAATGTACACGAAACACGCTGACGGCTTTTATGTCCGTGCAAAACCAAATCTTTGCACTCCTGATATCACCATTAAATACATCAGCCGATACCTCGGCAGACCTGTTATTGCCACATCGCGTATTGATACTTATGACGGTGAAAACGTAACCTTTCATTACACCAGACACGAAGACAATAAAACTGTTACTGAAACCATTCCTGCTTTAAACTTCATTCAAAAACTCATTGTCCATATCCCCGAAAAACATTTCAAAATGCTTCGCTACTATGGGATATATGCAAAACATCATAAGCAGGAAATGAAGCTCCGTAAATGTATTTCTGCCGAAAAACAACGTTTCCTACGTTCTATTCAGGACTGGCGGCAATCCATTCTGCTCTCTTTCGGATACGACCCTCTCTGTTGTTCCGAGTGTGGTACTTCTATGTTGGTTTTAGAAGTTTACCACAAAAAAACTGCACTATTTGAACAATATCGAAAGGTTATGAAATATGGATAAATCCATGTTCATAATAATTCTTTCTCCATAGTCAGATAGTGCAGCTAACCTAAACCAAAACAAAAAACTTCATAAACAACGTCATGGCGAAGCCCCCTTCGCTCTTTTGTTATGTCATTTTTTATTTCCAGCCTATTATACACTATTTCTGACGATTTGAGAAATTTCCTATAAAGTAAAAAAGAATAGTCTCACCGGAACATCCGGTAAGACTATTCTAAAAACTCTCCCCTTGTGTAGTAATACTTTCTCCTCCCTTGTTATTCTGAGCCGAACTACAGACTCTTTTTCCATCTAAAAATCCACACGGCAATTCTGTGCCTTACACAGAACTCTTTTGTAAAAAATCTTTTGTTATTACGATCTGCAAATCATTTCCTGATCATCTGTTCCTGCTCATCTAAGAGAATCAATAAACACAAAAAAATCTGTCTTGCCAGTAAGTCCTTTTTTCCGATCAGACTGCCATACTGAAAGATGTCATTTCTGGTATCCGTAAGCTCCCCCCTGTCAATCGCATAGAGAATCTCATATAGGATTTCCATGCGCTTTTCATCTAACATACCGCCGCACATTAACGTTTTTCCGAATACCGGATTTTTCTGTACAATTCTTAAAATATCAAAAAATTTTTTCTCCATCTCTCTCAAAGTTACTACACATGAAGTAATTCCATTATACGCCACCGGTATCTGCAGCACAATTCGCTTTTTCCGCACGTTTTCCTGATTTTACAGAAAAATCAGCTCGGCATATCCATCCTGTATACCGGCACTTTACAGTAATTTCATGC
>ERZ857982.1023-NODE-1023-length-30793-cov-12.022838_pt1 | contig 30793 bp, 28 predicted proteins | sample MGYA00519955_ERZ857982 | MGnify/ENA primary metagenome ERZ857982 (study PRJEB31778, sample SAMEA3449416) | human gut metagenome | biome: human gut; feature: human-associated habitat; material: faeces | place: United Kingdom | collected 2010/2012 ... | reverse complement strand
CGAGATTCAGGGCATCATTGAAAAAGCCGAATTATTGATGCAATACCTCGCTGCCGTTAAGGATGAACAGGGAAATGCTCAAATTGGTGGAAAGACAGTTTCAAAGAAGGATATTTTAGGTCTTGGTATAACTGACAATACTCTTCAAAATTTGGAACTTTCAACCGAGCAAACAGAGGCACTAAGAAATGCCATTGGGCGTTTAAAAGAGGAACTTGGGGCAAAGAGTCCTTTTGCACTTTTCAAAAAGCAAGTAAAGGAAGCGGCAGGTGAAATAGCGAAAGGAGGTAAGGAAAATATTGCTCGAGGAATTGCAGGGATCGGAAGTGCTATTGTTCAATTTACTCCTGCTATATCTCAGTTTGGTCAGGATCTTGGTACAATATTTGGCAACGACGATCTTGGTAATAAAATAGCTGGTATTTCTGATGCATTAGGGGGAGTTGGCCAAACAGCTATGGGGGTTGGACAGATAATGTCTGGTGATATTGTAGGTGGTGCCATGAGCGCAGTATCTGGTATTTCATCTGTTGTAAAGGCCTTGGATGGTTTGTTTGGTGCTGATTATTCCCGCTACAATGAAATGAAGTCCCAGTACGAAGTCCTTAATTCTGTGTGGGATGAACTAATTAATAAGAAGAAAGAGTATATTGATATGTCTTATGGGGATGAAGCGTATAAAGTTGGGAAAGAGGCCGAAACCCTGATAAAGCAGCAGACCCAGAGATATTATGAACTTCTGAATGAATTAAGACAAAGCGGCTCAAGTATTGGATCAAGTTCTTTAGGCAAACGAATAGAAAAAAGACTTAGTAAAAAGGATTGGGATAGGATATCCGGTGCTGTCGGTGAATCTGTAACAAATGCAGAAACTTTATTAAATCTTTCAGCAGAACAGCTAGAAGAAGTGCTTGCCGACCCTAAGCTAGTCTCTGTCCTCAATACTGTCAACGAAGACTTTATAAAGTATATACAAGATATTGTGAATGGTTCCGAAAAATTAGAGGATATACAGAATCAAGTCAAAGAACAGCTTACTCAAGTATCGTTTGATAGCGTGTTTGACAGTTTTGTAGACACTTTGATGAATATGGATAGTTCGGCTAAGGATTTCGCTGATGATTTCACTTCTTATATGCAAAAAGCTATCCTTTCTACTATGTTAGGAAAGACATATGAAAAACGGTTGCAAGAATGGTATGATGCGTTTGCTTCGGCTAATGAAGATAAAGGCGGTATCTCTAGTGATGAATATAAGAATCTGCAAGAACAGTGGAATAGCATTGTTAATGATGCCATTAAGGAACGTAATGAATTAAAGGATTTGCTTGGTTGGAGTTCCGATACTTCCGTTTCGCAAGATTCTACAAAACGAGGGTTTGAAGGAATGTCCCAGGATACAGCAGAAGAACTGAACGGACGTTTCACAGCTTTGCAGATGGCAGGGGAAGAGATTAAGAATCAAATGATAAATGTTGTTGTTGGAGTTAACTCTTTAATTTCAATCTCAACAGAAGGGAATGTTACCTTGAGTAATATCCTTAGCCAACACGTAATTACGAATGGCTATTTAGAAGATATTGTGAAACACACAAAACTGATGCTTGGTTTTGGAGATAAATTTGATAAGATGATTACTGTTTTTAATGATAGACTATAATATGGCAGCGGGAGAACTTTATATAAATAATAAAGACGCTTATACTACATGGGGTATAAGTATGGATACTTCTTCTTTATCATCATTGATGACGCCACCTCCAATGAAAGATTTTATAGAAAACAAATCTCGTTTGGAGCACGGAAAGAGGGTTATAACATCAAATCCTAAAATTGATGAACGGAATATTACATTGACATTTAATCTTACAGCTAAAAATGAAGAGCAATTTTTTTCACGGTACAACTCTTTTTGTGAAGAACTTGCTACTGGGGTATTGCATATCAAAAGCAAATATCAGCCCAATATTGTATATAAAACTATTTATTTATCATGTAATCAGTTCACACAGTTTATGAGAGGAATCGCTAAATTTTCGTTGAAATTAGTAGAACCTAATCCGACAGATAGGGCTATAACATAATTTTAATTATAAAGTGATTGTTTCAATGTCACTTTTGTTATATTTGCATTCAATAAAAGCATTGTGTGAAGGCGCACAAAAACCAATATGATTAGCATTAAAGACATAACTGGCAAAATACGTTTTTCTACAGAAATAAAGACCGGTTCTGTATACCGTAAGACTTTGATGAAAGAAGATTATATTCTTCTTTATTTCAGCGTCTACCAACCGGTTCTTTTTGAGAAAGGAGATTATTGCGACACAGAATTCGGACGATTTGAGATCGTTGATCTTGTATTCCCGAAGTACAACACTTCAACAGGAGGCTATGATTATGAACTCCGGCTTGACGCGGAATACTATAAGTGGAAGAATAAGATCTTGTTCTATGATCGTCAAGGTGGTAACCGCGAAGCTTCATGGAATCTTACCCGTACTCCGGATGCACATCTATCGATAGTGGTCTCTAACTTAAAGTCTTTAGGTTACACATACAACTCAGGAGTAGAATATACTTTTTCTATTGATAGCACAGTAGAGAAGTCTGCTAAGCTGGTACAATACGATAATACGAATATCATTGATGCTTTGACCAAAATAGCGGAAACATGGGACGCTGAATGGTGGATAGTTGATCATGTGATTCATCTGGGTAGATGTGAGTATAACACAGCAGTAGACTTTGAACTGAATGGGCTTGTTTCCGAAATGTCTCGTTCTGAAAGCAACGATAATTATGCTACCCGTGTTTACGCTTTCGGTTCTACCCGTAACCTTCCTACTAATTATCGTCCGGATATAACCGGTGTTGTGGTCGACGGAGTAGTCCAAAGAAGATTGATGCTTCCCGAGGGTACTCCTTATGTTGACGCTTTTCCGGATATGTCTACGGAAGAAGCTGTTGAAGAAGTCGTTGTATTTGAGGACGTGTACCCAAAACGTATAGGTACCATGTCAGACGTGACCACTAAGGAATACACAGATAAGATTGAGAATGAAGATGGTACCACAACGGAAGTCAAATGGAATGCCTACCGTTTCAGGGATTCTGGCATAACTTTTTCAAAAGAGTATATTATCCCCGGTCAAGAGTTAAGAATTGTATTTCAGTCAGGTCCTTTAAACGGTATGGACTTCGCTGTTACCTTTAATCCGGGTGCTGCGGATGAAAAGAACAGTGACGGATCATGGAACTTCGCTGCCCAGTTATGGGAGATCGTAAGGAATGAAGATTACGGCCGCGAACTTCCGTCTGCCCCGTTAATCCCTGAGAATGGGAACACTTATGTCTTGTATGGATATGATACAAAATTTGTTTCTGTGTCCATGATTCCTGATGCCGAAAAGGAATTGCTTGAAAAGACAAAAAGCTACGTAGAGAAGAGTAAAATAGATCCGTCTGTCTATACATGTGTCATGGACCCGATAAAAGTATGTGGATTCGATGGAGGACACGTTATCGATTTGGAGATAGGGGATCGTGTCAATATTATCAATCCGGCTTATGCAATAAAGAGCCGGCAATCTCGTATATATGGCTTTGAAAAGGCACTGGATAAGAAGTATGAAGTGACTTATACGGTGGGACAATCGACTAAATATTCTCGTATCGGAGAGATTGAAAGTAAAGTCGAAGCGTTGACATATAAAGGAGAGGCTTTTACTGGTTCTGGTACCGGAAGTGTTTACATTGTCGGGCGGTACGATAAAACGAGGCTTACTGACCGTAATACTTTATCTTCCCTTCGGTCTTTGGAAACATTTTTTAGGAAAGACCAAGAGGATGTTACCTTTTACAAACAGGCCTTTCGTAAAGGTATAGAAATCGGTTGGAATGAATCCGAAGGAAAGCCTACTGCTTCTCTCTCTGAGGATGGTATATTAAACGCTGCCGCAGCTATATTGAAAGAATACATCTCTTCTCCGAAGTTTGTTCCGGGATTCACAGGCGAAGGCTTTAAAATATATAAAGACGAGTATGGCAACTGGCATATAGAATGTGATATTCTAGATGTGAGGAAAGTTATGAATGTATTTGAGTTGCTTATACAGAAAGTACGTTCAATAAATGGTGCTCTTGTTATAAGCCAAGCGAACGGTAAAGTCAGTGCAGTTACTGAGACTTCTGATTTGCAATCTTGGATTCTTGAATTTGAGGATGAAGATGAAACATTCCAGGCGCACGACTTAGTGAGATGTCAAGTATTTGATAGAAGAATAATCCAGTCACCGGCTTTTGATTTTACAAAATTTACAGCCTATTTATATGATGGTTCAGCCATAGATGATAGCGTAAAGATAACGAACACAAGCATTGAGTTTAGCATGAATAATTCAGCAAATTCAGGCTTTCAACTTTACATGTATCCAGGGGGACATGTAGCAGATGCTCCTATAACGACTAAAGAATGCAAATTAGAAATATCTGGTTTGTATGATGGTGCTATGGCTGTATGGAGTGGTTTATCAAAGGATGGAATCGGTTCTGATACTGTAGGAGGGCTTTTGACAAATGGCGAGAATGTAATTCGTGCCATCAATGTATCCGAAGAGATATACAACCTTGGTATAATGATTGTATTAGATTCCGGACATGGTAACGAAAAGGTTACTGTTACTCAAAAAATGGAGGATACATCATCTAAAAAAGGTAAATACTATTGGTGCGAAGTTGCGAGTGTAAATGGTAATCTCGTAACTATTCCTAAGTCTGAATTTGAGGGTATTACGCCAACTGTCGGTGATGAAGTTGTACAGATTGGTAATACTGAGAATCCTCTTCGTCAGAGCTTGATATATATGTCGGCTGCCGAGGATGGCAAGCCTAAGATTGAGATATTAGGTGGAGTCAAGACTAAGTCATTTGCCGGAGCGTCTCGCTCTGTATTTGGGAATTTAGATCATATAACGGACCCGGATTTTCCGGATAATATGCAGCCGCACGATAATGGTGTATATACAAATAACGGTTATTTCAAAGGCATCTTCATCCTTCGCAACGGCAGGACCATCGAACAGGAGTTTGAGTCAACCAACAAGGAAATAGACATCGCCAAAACCGATGCGAAAGCTGCCCAAGATAGATTGAACACCTGGGCGGATGATGGTGTCATATCACCAACCGAAAAGACCGCGTTAAAGCAGGAAATGGAGGCATTAAAAGCAGAAAGAGATTCTATTCTGGCTAATGCAACACGGTATGGCATTGATACCGTTGCTTATCGGAATGCTTTCAACGATTACTATCATGTGCTTGAAACACATTCGGCAAGCGAACCTGAAAATATACCGGTTAGCGCTTCATTCAAGACTCTTCAACAGGCTTATTATGACCAGCAGCGGACAATTATAGACGCGATAAACTCCGCTTCATACTCGTACGTCGGGGAAAAGGTTAAGATTGAGACTGACACGATTATGGAGGCTTTACCCGGACAGATTACGTTGGCTGTGAAGGGTGAGGTGAGTAAAATAAAGGTGGGGGATGTTAATATATTAAATGGCGCCTATATAGAGAAAGCAAATCCATCTTATAGGTTTGCAGCTTATCATTATGATACTCCTGTTGTTGATGGCAAGGAATGCACTTTGACTGTATGCTACACTATTGGAAGTGGTAATACCAATATAGGTGTTTACTCTAATGTTGGTACAAATATGATAGCAAATCTCACAACTAAGGGAGAAAGAGTTGTAGAAAGCACAAAAGTGACCATGAAAGGATATAAGCCGGGTGAAGATTTGTCTTTCTTTCAATTTCCGAACGGAACTTTCGGTTCAAAAGTGCATTGGGCTGTTCTTACTGATGGTAACATAGGGGTAACACAGTGGATTCCTGCTGCAAGCGAGCGAGTTGCAGGTATTAAGAACTTATGCTCTTTTAAACGTATTACGGATGCGGGATTTACATACGCAATGGAATACAAAGAGGACGGACACATAGGTATCAATTTAGGTGCTTTAAATGCAGAGTCTAGCGTTCCAGAAAAAGATATGTTCGGATTGGTTTATGACGATAGCAAACGCTATGTTTTGTTTATAGATGATGTTGATTACGGTTATGAAATTGATCCAAACACAAACACAATGTATATCAACGTTAAGTATAAAGATGGTACGTCAGAAGGTATACAATTAGTTGGCACAAAACCATCAAAAGACTATATAATAACAAGCAAACCAGTTAAATGTATAGTAGGTACTTATTATGTTGCATATAATCCATTTGCAAGAATAGGACTTTATGAAACATATGAGTTAGTTTCGTGGAGCCCCGCCCCCGAAGATCTTAACTACATTGCCAAGACCTACACCGACTCAGAGATAAAAGTTACGAAAGGGTTGATTGAAAGCAAAGTCTCCCAAACCGACTTTGATGCTCTCGGACAGGTTGTATCCAATCAGGGCACTGAGATCTCTCAGACCAAGACTGATATTAACCTTGTATCAACGGTATCTGGTAATGCACGTTTGATTGCGCTTGCTATGAGCAAGGGTAAGATGTTGAATCGTGATCCGGAGTTTAGGAGCGGGCTGAACGGCATTGGAATCTACAATAATAGTGGTAATGGTATGGTTGCAGTTGAAAGAGCAGCAGATATTAATTTGCCTAATCAATCCGGATATAAAATTAAAATTACGACGTCTGGGGCTGTAGAACCGGGTTTAGGTGGGTTTACTTTTAGCACTAAAACACGCGCCAATGCTGTATTTATTACCCGGTTTATTGCATGGGTTCCTGTTGGATATAGAATTGAGTGGGCTACAAACGCCGGTGCGGGAGGGAAATGGCTCACCAACAATGTCGGGACTGGCGACTGGGAGGAATATGCATTTCATGTAAAATGTGCTTCAAGTGGTACATTCTCTTCTACTAATTATTTTTATTTAGCAGGAGGTAGTGGCAGTTTACCCGTCACCTGGTACCTTGCCTTTGCTACAGTATACGATGCCGGCTCTATTGATGACACTCCTACAAAAGATGAACTGAAGACGGGAATCACTATTAAGCCGGGTGCTATCAATATATTCGGGAAAGATATCAGTATTGCAGGCATGGTTACTTTTTCCGGCTTGTCGGCATCCGAGCAGCAAAATTTCAAGGGTAATACAGGACCACAAGGCCCGCAGGGTCCCCAAGGTCCAACTGGACCTACCGGTGCTACTGGTGCTACCGGATCTATTGGTCCTATTGGTCCCCAGGGACCACAGGGATCTCAGGGGCCTAAAGGAGATAAGGGAGACACTGGTCCACAAGGACCTCAAGGACCGCAGGGATTCTTGGACGCTACCGCTATGCGTAACTTGCAGAATGATTTCGCAACGAAACTCGGATACTCTTCGTATGACCAAATGGCTTCGTATGCTACTCAGGGTAAAACAATTATCAATGGTGGATTGATTCGAACGAACTTGATAGATGCAACCGCAATCGTTACCAATGCCTTAGCGGCTGGTCGAATTACTACTGGAAATCTTACGGTAACGAATGGCTCTTACCTTGGTGGCTGGGAGATCAAAGACAACGCCATATATTCCCGTAACATAGCAGACGCTAAGATACAGCTTGAAATCAACGGCTATCGCTTCTTGCGTATAAATCAGTATGGAGGTGCAGCTACAGTAGGAAGTTACCCATTGATGGAGATTCGTAATGACAACCAAGACTGTCTCTCTCTGTCTACATACGGACAAGGGGGAAAGGCTTTGAGAATCATCGCAAACTCTGAGGGTGGACATGCAATACAGAGTCATGGATCGCATCTGTTTGGCCAACGTAATTCTGAGTCATGGAACGCTCCTGGTATTCTTTGCGGTGTTTATGTGTATGCTGGTGGTACTGGTAACCAATTTTGGGGGAATGGTTGTACAGTTGGTACAGTAAGTAATATATCAACCGGAAGGTACCGTATCTATCATAATTTAGGTCACACAAAATATTCGGCGATTATACAGGCCTCAGATGACAATGGATGGTGTTTTGGCATGGTAAAGAGTATTACTAGTACTTACCTTGAAGTGCATTTGGTCGATGCTAACCAAGGAGATAGAAACGTAAATTTCTACTTGTATTTAGTAGGTCGTAATGTCTGGTAAGTAAAGAGATAATTATTAAATCAAAATATATAGAGTATGAAAATAGATTTTAGAAAGATCGTGGTTAACGATATCGAAGGCAACGTCTTGATGAAAGAGGTTGAGAAGAGAGACTCTGAGGGCAACATTGTCGGGACGGAGAGAGTGATTGATTACAAAGATGTAAGCAAGGACTTAGGTAATGCTATTTACTTTAATGTGAGTGACATCAAAGATCAGGAGATCGGCAGAAAGTTATATCTTGAAGGTGAGATTGAAGTCGATGGTCCCACTGCTGCTCTGATTAAGAAATTTGCAGATCAGATTTTCTATGCTTATGTAAAGTTCCCCCTCTTCAAATTGCTGGATTCAGCATTGAATCAGAACAAAGAATAAATTTATTATAAACTTAAAATTAAAATGCAATGAACGAAGAGATTAAAATTGTAGCTACCGATACAACAGAAGTAAAGAGCTTTGAAGGAACTTCTTTAAGTATTCCGACCGTTAAGTATTCGATCAGATATACTTCAATCAATGGTAACAAACAGTCGATATTTGTCGGTGTAACCGATAATGCAACAGAAACGGTACCGAACGCCGACGGAGATGGCACACATGAAGAGATCAGAGAGATGAAGTTGGGAGAGGTCCGATTTGACCCTGTTCCAACTCCGCAGATAACTACTGTTAGTTTTATCTACACGAATGACTTTGAATGTTATATGTCTGATATCCGTAAGATCATTGAGCAGATCACTAGTGATAAGTCATAGCATAAAAAAGCCCACCTCACCTTCACAGGCAAGATAGGCTCACGCATTTATCTAGTTTTAATTTAATTATGTAATCTGATTACAAATGTAATATTATTATTTAAAAAGACAAATATGCAAGACAAATCAATACATCAATTCTCTTCTGGTCTGTTTGCTCCTGTAGCCGGAAGTTTCGTAATGGAAGCTATAGAGCACATGATCCCATGGTTGATCACTATATTCTTTGTAATACTGTGTGATTTGGCTACGGGATGCAGGAAGAGCTTGTTGATGGGTGAGCGCATGAGGTTTAGTAGGGCTTGGCGGGCTACAATGGGTAAGATGGTTACCTATTTTAGCTTTGTAATCATGGTGGTGATGATAAACGAGGCCAGTGGTGGAAGATATAACATTGATATATTCGCTTGCTTATCTGTCTGCTTTATCGAAGGTTGCTCTATCATATCGAATATTCTTAAGCCCAAGGGCTATGATTTTAATTTGATAGTAGCTATTGGGTTATTTGCTAAAAAGGTATTCAAGATAGAGAAAGAAGATTTAAAAGAGGTGATAACTAAAAAGGAGGAGGACAAAGAATGAATGATATGAAAGTTCTAATTGACAATGGCCATGGCGAGAATACACCGGGAAAGTGTTCACCGGACGGAAGGTTGCGTGAGTGGGCTTATTCCAGAGAGATAGCGGATATGGTCGTTTTCGGGCTGAGAAAGCATGGTGTTGACGCAGAACGCATTGTGAAGGAGGACGTGGATGTTCCATTGTCTGAGCGTTGCAAACGTGCTAATAATATTTATCGCGATTCTCAAAAGAATGCTATTCTGGTATCAATTCATTGTAATGCGGCCGGTAACGGGACAAGTTGGATGAATGCTCGGGGATGGGGTGTATATGTCAGTGATAATGCTTCTTTTAATAGCAAAAGGTTGGCTTCCTCCCTTGCGGAAGTAGCGGAAGGTAAAGATGTGACAGTACGCAAACAATCTCCCGGACAAGACTATTGGGTGCAGAATTTGGCTATTTGCCGGGATACGAACTGCCCCGCTGTACTGACAGAGAACTTCTTCCAGGACAATAAGGAGGACGTGGAGTACTTATTGTCATCCGAGGGCAAGCGAACAGTAGCAAATATTCACGTAGAAGGTATTATTAACTATTTAAATTCAAAGTAACATGGCTCTAACAGATTTAACTTTCAGCAAACAGGGTGAAGCTTATGTATCGGACCCTGTGCAACTTAAATCGGATGCAGGCCTTCATCTTGAATTTGCAAGTGAAGATAAGAATAACGTTGTCTCTCTGTTTCAAAGCATGATGAATGGGAATTACGTTCCTTTCGGATCATATAACTATGTGGGTAGCACAATGGATGTTGCTATTACAGGAGTGATCCCGGGCATGTATATCAAAGTGCAGTCTATCTCACAGCCTACTTTGGCTAAAATTCTTGTATCGGAATGAAAGTTTCAATCAATCAGGTAAAGATTAACCGCGTTGGCATTAACACGGCTTATGTTAGGGGAATACGTCTTGGATCAGCTTCAAAGGGAGGGCAAACTTCTCCTTTTCACCCTTCCCTTGTGGATTATTGGAACTTTAAAGGTAAGAGCAATTTTGATAAAGATAGGAATACTATCGAGGGAATAAAAGGTGAAATATTGACTGCGTATAACTTCGGTTGGGCTTGGGGTAGTGGATATGGTTTATTCAATGAGAATTACCTAACTTATAATAAAGCGCAGAATGTATTCGTAACGGATGATCATTCTATTACGATAATGAACTTTGTTCCGGCCAATAATTGGATACTTTCAAAATATGGGAATAGTCAATTAAATGCTACAAGAATAAGAGTGACAGGACTTACAGCCAATAACCAACTTGCTTATGGGTATTCACCTACTAATGATGGAGCAAGAGTCTTAATGGCAATTCCCTCAGATGGAGAATATGATTTACCTAAGAGTGTAGTTAATACTCAAACTTATAGTGTTGGTTTCATTGTACAGAACGCCTTATCTCAAAATGTAACTATACAGCAAATTCCAGAATATGAAGGAGCAATTGTAACAGATGGTATAGATGATTATCTGAAACTTGATAAAGTTGGATATAAGGTGGGTACTATAATTATAAAATTTAAACCTATTAATATAAAACCCAATATTGTTAATTCTATATTAAATATTTATACAGATGAAGTAGCTTTACAATATGATACTTCTGGTGTACTTAACAACAATTTTACAACATATAAAAATTATGGAGAATATAGTGTTGGAACATTTAATATAGATAAAAACGCTGCAACTCCTCTTACATTAGGTTGTAAATTAAGTAATTCATATCGTCCAATGGAATATAGTAATGTAGCTATATATTCTGTTGCCATATATCAAAATGTTCTCACCGCTGAAGAAATTCAGAAAGAAATCAACGTCATGGAATATGACACTCCAAATCCAGTGTTTGTATTGAACTTTGATAACTTTGCCTATAAAGCCGTTGATTATCCAGATTTTGCTACTGGCAAAGTTACAACAAATAAAATTGTTGTAGATAGCACAACTGAAACCTTTAATGGTGCTATTGCGGTAGCTATGAATCCCGAAGCAGATACCGGAGAGCCGATTGAAGTACCGTCTTACAAAATAAAAGTCACAGGACTTAATCAGTATAGCGTTGGTGAAGGTAATTGGGCAGTTGGATTAATGGGAATTAAGATTAATTCAACTGAAGACCATTGGACGTATCCTATATCTAAAGATGGAGTTTACGATATACCGGCAATTTCACTGAGTGATGGGATTTATAATTTAGCAATAATGGCTCAAATCGCAATCGACAAGCCTATTGAGATAGAAATCCTCTACGATAAGAATGTCACAAAGAGCTTCCCGGAGACAAAACAAATATTCCCTTAAAGTTAATAAGAAAATTATGAAATACGTAATTGTAACAGTAGAATGGTGCCTGAATCACGGTGTTGTGGTACCGGCACAAGCAAGAAGATCTGTTGACGGATTGAAAGTTATCCTGCATGAAGATTATATCGATCCCGTCTTGAGAGAAGAGGATGACATGACCGCGTACCGGCATGATTCGTCCGAGTTAAGGAATATATTGAGTGGTCCGGAATGGACGGTTCCGCAAGAGGGGGTATTATGAAACGGTTGACATGTATCGTCTTGCTGGTGTCGGCAATATGTTTCACCGGATGTAGGACCACTCAATACGTACCGGTTGAAACTATTAAGACTGAGTATAAGACAAGAGATAGTATTCGTCATGATAGTATATATCAGCGTGACAGTATTTATGTAATAGACAGGGGTGATACAGTGTATACGTACAAGGATCGGTATCTCTATAAGTATTTATATCTTAATCGCATTGATACTGTGATTAGGACGGACAGTATTCAGATACCTTATCCGGTTGAAAAGGCGTTGACCAGGTGGCAGAAGGCAAAGATGGAACTTGGCGGATGGGCATTTGGCGGCTTGATATGTATCGCTATTATTTTATTGTATATCTGCATTAAAAGGAAAGGAGGCTGACATGAAATAATATTCTGATTTGCCGGTGGTAGAAGGCCGGCATAGGAGACACCATTAACAAACGTGCTCTTTTGGGGGGTAGAGTAAAAAGAACCACCGACACAAAAGTTGACGCCAATCGAACTTTTAAACATACAGAAGCATGTATCGCTGTGCCAGGGGTCCAAATATCCTTAACATTACGATACATGCTTTTGTATGTTTAAAAGTTCGATTGGCAAGGGCAAAAGTACAATAAAAAATTAAATTACTATGTGTAAGTCAGAGATTTTTGCCGAGATTCTAAATATTGTTGGAAAAGAAACTGAAGTTTCTACTGAATTGATCCTTTCATCAAGTAAAGTTACTGAAGTTGTTGACGCCCGTTCTATTGTAGTATTCTTCCTCACTGAATACGGGCTATACCCTGAACAAATAGCGACTTTTCTTCACAAGACATCCGCTAGTATCCGTTACCTTATATCTACTTTCGAAAGCCGTAAACTGGCAAACAAAATGATTGCAATATATCTGCAAAATATTCGCAAATCGCTTGAAAATGAGCTCTGATTTACGCAGTTCCTATTATATACTTTTGTGATGCGGTTAATATTGACCGTGTTATAACTGTATAATTAAATATGAGTGAAACAAAGACTTACGTATTCCCGGAAAGCGGGAGTGGTGGAGGAGGCAGTATGCTTGGTATGCTTGCCCCCTTATTGCAGAAAAACGGTCTTGACCCCAATTTGTTGCTTGCAATGAATAATCGTGGCGGTATGTTTGGTGGTGATGGCTCTTCTTTCCTTTGGATAATCTTCCTGTTCTTCCTGTTCCCATTGTTTGGACGCAATGGCTGGGGAAATAATGGAGATGGCGGAAACGGTGGCGGATTTGCTGGAGCCGGTATCCCTAACTTAATTAACAACGATGCAGGAAGGGAGTTACTTATGAGTGCAATTCAGGGGAACGGACAGGCAATCAACAATCTGGCTACTAATTTAAACTGTTCAATCGGTCAGGTTCAGAATGCTATCAATGGGGTGATGTCACAGGTGCAACAGGTAGGAAATCAGGTTGGTCAAAGCTCAATGCAGATTATCAATGCTATCCAGCAGGGTAACTGTCAGATCGCTCAACAGATTGCTTCATGCTGCTGCGAAAACCGTCTGGCGATCTGTCAGCAAACGAACACATTGCAAAATGCCATTAACGGTGTTGCGACTGGTCAGGAAAGAGGCTTTGCTTCTGTTGCATATGAAACTCAACGTCAGACTTGTGATCTGCAAAATTCCATCAAGGATAGCACACAACAGATTCTTGCCGGCCAGCGTGCAGCTGAAATGCGCGAAATGCAGAACAAGATTGATAAACTTCGTGAGGAGAATAGCACATTTAAAAGTTCTGCCATGACCTCTCAGATCGTCGGACAGGCAACGGCTCCTCTTGGTGCAGCTTTAAATGATTTGAGTTCTCGTCTTGCGAAAATCGAATGTAATCAGCCGGAAGTAGCGAAGGTGCCTTATAGTCCGGTTGTAGGGATTCCTTCTTGCGTTGCAGCTCAGTATGGTCTTTACAATGGTATTGGAGCATGGGGCAATTTTAATGGTTGGGGATAAAAGGAAGGAGGCATTATATGGCATTCATTAGTCCTTTTATCATGGCAAATAAGAATGGTATTCCAAGATTGGAGAGTACAGGGGTTACCGTAGGTACTACCAACGTACGTTTCTCTTTCCGGAATCATCCGTTCCTTTCTGCTCCATTTAGCGGATTGATTCTGTTCCGTTTGGCACAGCCGATCCCTTCCGGTACTACCGGTACATTACCGGTAGTTTTTGATACCAACGGTGCTACTCAGGCACTGACTACGATCGCCGGTGCAGATGTTACTGCTTCGGATATTACCGGTACCGGAATTTATCTGTGCTACTACGAATCAGGTAGCAACACATTGCAAATTCTTACCGGGGTAGTTTAAAACAATGGGCGGGAGTAATCCCGCTCCTTAAAGAGTTTATTGATTATGCCTTTTCAGAATCTAAGAGTAAATAGTGAGTTTTTCATTTTGCATAGGGATGGTACTCCATATATAGAGGTCGGCTCCGTTTCTGGAGTGTCTAATCCTGTTCCTGAGTTTATGCAGCAACCCCTTCCTTATGGACAACCTCCTAAGATGGTGGTTGATATAACTATCAAGGTAGGTGAACAGACTGTTACCTTTCAAAAAATACCTGCCATGTCTGATATTGCTGATGCAAATTTTCCAGGTGGAGGTAATATGGTAATATCCGGTTCAAGAGAATCTATGAATGCGGAAGTGGCGGCTATGCGAAATCGTTCTTCTGAGATATTAGGAAGTGTCGAGCATCATAAGTCTGTGATGGAATCATGTGATAAAATGCTCCAGGTACTTAACCCAGAATTTGCAGAAAGACAAAAGCAGGAAGCGGAGAACAAAGCGCTTCGGCAAGAACTTAGCGAATTGAAAGCTATGATGGCTGATTTCTTTAAGTCCTCTGAGAAGGCTGCAAGTAGTAACAATTCTAAAAAATAACAAGTATGATGATGATTGAAATTTCCGAAAGCAAGGTCGAGAAAATGTCCGACTACGCTGAAAAGATGCTTCGCTACGGTGGTAAGCTCATGCAATGCATAGAAGAGCTTTCCGAGGGTGAGGGCATGGGTGAACGCTGGGATGAAGATCGTAGATATGATGACGATCGCTATTTTGACGAAGAAACCATGGGTGAACGCGGTGGTTATGGCCGAGGTGGTAATTCTAATCGTGGTGGTATGGGTGAAAGACGTGGTGTACGGGGTACCGGACGCTATTCACGCTATCGCTAATGTTTAATTAGGGAGTAGTTTATCTGCTCCCTATAACCTTATTAAGTCATGAAAAGAGAACCTCTGGATATAAGAGATAGAAGACCGGAAGAAATGGAAGTATATCTTTCGCATTTTGGATGGCATTTCAACAAGAAAATGTGTGAATTTGCTGTTTCTTTAATGGAATGGAAGGGTCAGAACGGAGAAAAAGAAAAACTGCCTGCGATGTCTAAGGACGAGGTGGACGCACTGTTAACTAAATACGGTGTAACTCTTAAAAATAAGATCGGTTATGACTACGTATATGTAGCTAATATGTGCAAAGCCGATTTTCTTAAATCATCTGTTCCGAACGAACAGTATCAAGCATTGTATGTAAAAGACACGATTGATGATCCTGACGCACCTGATGGAACAACGATGCGAAGATGGTATGTTACAATGATTGCGGCTGGAATACCTATAGAGTGGGACGAAATGCTTTGATAAATGATAAGGCAACGGTTTATACTATCCAAATATGACTGGAACTGCATGGTGTATTACGCAGTAGATACGTATTACACGGAAGAAATATTGGATTATATGCACTCTATCGGCTGCGACGGTAATATGCTCCGTACTGCGTACGATAACATAAACTCCGGCAACCTGAATACCGGAGTTACTTACTCTAATTTCGGCACCCGGGAAACAGTAATGGTTATTGCCCTTACTTCGTCCCCAAAGGAGTTTGCTAAATCATGGAGGCACGAATGTGGACACATGGCTACCCATATATGTCAGGCCATCGGCATAGATCCGTACGGTGAAGAAATACAGTATATCGGTGATGATATTGTTGAAAAGACGTGGGAATATGCAAAGTCATTATTATGTGAGTGTGATTGCTGTAAAAACAAGGTCAAACATTTAATACGTTAATTCATGAAAAATAAAGAAATTAAGAAAGCATTGAAGAGCGATACTCCTATTAATAGTATGTATGCTCTTATTCCAGGTGACAGGATGCGCTCTTTCAAAAAGTTTGCTGCCAGTTTTGGCTTTACTGAAGAACGGATAAAATCAGTTCTTGACAATGAAAAACGATAAGCTGGACATATTGTTGGAACAAGTCGAGGATCGGTACCATTACGATTTTTGTAGACTTCTGTTGGTTATGTTATGGAACGCATAGAAAGGTGGTTATATTGGTTGATTCCTCTTGCGATTATTGTAAGGGTTGCATCTCTATGTTTGTCTCTGGTTATGTAACTGGGGATTTTTTGTATTTTGAGTCACTAAGTATAAAATTGCTTTTCGTAGCAGGTAAATTCGTGTTTGATCTATCCGATTAGGTGTAAAAAGGCGGCTTTTTAGGCTGCCTTTATGTTTTCATCAACATTATATCCGCTTTCATCTCGATATACTCTTTATATTTGCTTGGATTGTTAATATAATCAATAACCCTATTTATTGCTATTTCTGCTTGTTTAAACCTGGTTTTTGTATAATATCTAACGACACCTCTTCCTTTGTCTGAATGAGCTAAACAGTAATCTATTATACTGTCCGGTATTCCAAGATCAAAAGCGTATTGAGCAAACGACTTTCTGGCAGAATAAAATACTACCTTTTCCTTTATTCCTAGGTCCTTTGCTAATGTAGCAAGAGAACGGCATGTGTACCTTGAAAAATTGTGATATGAAAATTTATATCCAAAATCCAGTTTTCTTGTCTTTTTATCTATCCATCTATCTATTATTATCTTTGCTGGTTCTGTGATTGGAAGCAGACAATGTTGTTCAGTTTCTGTTTTGAGTCTTGTTTTAATTCTGACATAATCCACTTTGTCATTAATAAAACGAGTATTCATTATATCTATCAAGTTCATTCCCCCAAGATAGAAAGAAAGCATAAATACATCTCTTGCTACAATGTATTTTTTCTCTTTGGGGGTACTTTCCCTTATCATGTTAAGACTTTCCAAAGAAATATCAACTTCTCGAACTGGAGATTTAGGAATTTTCTTGTTCACAAATGGATGTATATCATACCTTAAATAACCAGAATTAATGTTTCTGTTAATAACAGCTTTTATTTGGGACATCATCATTCCAATTGTTGTGTTTCCGATGTTTCTTTTAGTCTTCAAATATCGTGAAAACCCTTCAATCATATTAGGGGTTATATCTAACATAGGTATTTCCCCTCTAGTAAACTCCGTAAAGTATCGACAGCTCCTTTCGATTAATACAGCATAGCTTTCTCTCCCTTCTGATTTCAGGTCAGTAATGAAATCGCTACAAGCTTTCTGATAAGTAATATTTTGTTTTCCTTGTGAATCCAATTCAGACACAAGCATGTCTTTGATTTGCTTACAAGAATAAAGTGATTGATGGTTTATTTCATCTAATTTATTTTGTAAATCATTCATCATGCTTCTTAGTTTGGTGTTTATGATTGAAGCGTCAGCTCGTTTGACTACTTGCCCATCTTTGAACTGGGATAGATTGTCTATAATGAAACGTGTTATAATGTAACATGTTTCTTGCTTATGACAGACAGCTATTCTTATTTTATGTCTTCCGTCCTTTAAAACCTTTGCCTTGAAAATAGTTAATTTAAGAGTTGCCATAATAGATTAAAATTTGAAGGATAAGTTTGGGATAAGTTTTTCTGTCCATCGGTGGACAATTCCCTCTTTTTTTTAACCTATAAATTGAAGAACTTGTAAACGAAAGCAGAAACCTAATAGTCTAATTTATATGACTATAAACTGTTTCTGCTTTTGAGCCGCTAGCCAGACTTGAACTGGCGACCTACGCGTTACGAATGCGTTGCTCTACCGACTGAGCTATAGCGGCGTGACACTTTACCGTTTACGGCGTGCAAAATTACAGCTTTATTTTTAAAAACAAAATGAATCTATACTTTTTTCGTGATAATTTCTCTGAAATGTTTATAAAATAAAAAGGTTAGGGATTAAATTAGAAAATAGTTGTAGATTCAAATATTTAAACTCATATTTGCATATTTACTGATAAATCTACTTTTATATTACTATGAATATACGATTTTATTATAAGTATCTTTCATCGCGAGTTGCTTCAAAATGGCTGATACTTGCTGTCGATGTTCTTTTAGTGATCTTTTCAATGTTTCTGGCAAGCCTTTTGCAAATAGGTCTGTCGGCATTAGTCTTTGAGTTTTCGTTGTGGGTGTGGACAACACTGTTTTGTGTAATATTCAATGTGTGCTTCTTTCATCTGAATCGTACTTATGTAGGGGTCATTCGATATTCTTCCTTTATTGATATTTCTCGTATTTTCATTTCCTTAACTTTGGGATATTTGGTTACCTGTGTAGGCAATTTGCTTTGGATGGGGTGGAGTGGACGAGAAGTATTGCCGATTAGTGTTATTCTTACAGCTTATATCGTCAATTTCTCCTTGATGGTCTGTTTGCGTATTTTGGTGAAAATGATCCATGAGTTGATGACTTTCGATCGTAGACATAGTATTCGGGTGTTTGTTTATGGTTCGAAGGGATCTGGTATTAATATTGCTAAATCATTACGAGTTAGTAGAAGTAATCATTTTAGATTAAAAGGATTTATTTCAGACGATACAGGCTTTATAGGGAAGCAGACGATGGGGTGTAGGGTATATGCGAATAATGAATCTCTGTTTGATATTTTAGAAGAAGAGAGAATTGAAGCTATTATTGTTTCTTCTGAGAAAGTGCACCGACTTGAAACCTCCGGTATGATTGACCGGTTGATAGCCGAGGATATTCGTATTCTTACAGTTCCTCCATTCAATGATCTGGGAAAGGAAGGTATGCAAATAAAGGATATTCAGATAGAAGATTTGTTACAGAGAGACCCTATTCATGTAGATATTCGAAAAATATCTTCCCATATAGAAGGAAAGAGAATAATGATTACGGGAGCTGCCGGTTCAATTGGGCGTGAAATGGTGAGGCAGATAGCCGGATTGAATCCATATAAATTAATTTTGGTTGATCAGGCAGAATCACCTTTGCATAATGTACAATTGGAACTGTTGGATAATTGGCGGGATATTGATGCTAAAATGCTGGTTGCCGATGTGACTAACCAAACGCGAATGGAATCAATCTTTAAAGACTATCGTCCGCAGTATGTTTTCCATGCTGCTGCCTATAAACATGTGCCCATGATGGAAGATAATGTATCTGAAGCCATACAGGTGAATGTGTTGGGTACTCGTATTATGGCTGACTTAGCTGTAAAATATGGTGTGGAAAAGTTTGTGATGGTCTCTACGGATAAGGCTGTCAATCCGACTAACGTAATGGGGTGTAGTAAAAGACTTGCTGAGATTTATGTTCAGTCTCTCGCACATCAATTATCTAAATATGCCAATGATGGGGCATTAGTGAAATTTATCACAACTCGTTTTGGGAATGTGCTTGGCTCGAACGGATCTGTGATACCTAGATTTAAACAACAGATAGAGAAAGGAGGGCCGGTTACTGTAACGCATCCTCAGGTTATACGTTATTTTATGACTATTCCGGAAGCGTGCCAATTGGTATTGGAAGCGGGAAGTATGGGTAATGGGGGTGAAATCTATATTTTTGATATGGGCAATCCTGTGAAGATTGTTGATCTAGCCAGAAGAATGATCTATTTGAGTGGGCAGAAAAATATAAAAATAGAGTTTACCGGCTTGCGGCATGGTGAGAAGCTATACGAAGAGTTATTGAATGTGAAAGAGTTCACTTGTCCTACCTACCATGAAAAAATAATGATAGCCAAAGTTCGTGAATATGATTATGAAGAGGTTAAGCAAGAAATTCAAAAGTTAATAGATTTGAGCTATACTTCTGACACCATGGGAATTGTCGCTTCTATGAAAAAGATAGTTCCTGAATTTGTAAGCAAGAATTCGGAGTTTGAGATATTAGATAAAGCCTCTTTTTAATCTATTTTCGAAAACTTAGGAATGAAATAAATGTATATTATGAAAATAATATATTACCTTTGTGGCCGATTTATAATTTATTAGAGGAACACTAAAGATTAATCAGAATATCTTATGCGTAGATTTATTACACTATTCTTCTTGATTTTTACCTTGTCCGGAGTGGCTGTAGCTCAGCAAATGTCCGATGATCAGGTCGTGCAGTATGTAAAAGATGCTCAAAAGATGGGTAAAACTCAGAAGCAGATTACAACAGAGTTGATGAGAAGGGGCGTTACGAAAGAACAAGTCGAACGCATTCAGGAAAAATATGAAAATGGAAGTGGCAGTACCGGTACACAGAACAACCAGAACTCAACAAGGTCGCGTACGCGTACTCAGCAAAATGATGAAAGTGATTACTCTAATCGCTCTCAAAAAAATCTGAAAGATCAGAAAAATCAAAAGAACCAGAAGAACCAGAAGAATATAAAAGGGCTTCGTCAGTCGAACAACCAGAAAAACAAGCGTGGAATGGGAGATGAGAATCTGGAAATGACAGATGAAGACATGATGAATGAGGAAGACTGGTCTGACGAGTACACCGTGAAGCCGGAAGAGGATCCGACTCAACAAATTTTCGGACATAATATTTTTACGAACGAGAACCTTACATTTGAACCCAATCTGAATATAGCAACTCCTGTAAGCTATCGTTTGGGACCTGGAGACGAGGTGATTATAGATGTGTGGGGAGCTTCTCAGACTACAATCAGACAAACCATTTCTCCGGAGGGTAGTATTTTAGTCGATAATCTTGGTCCTATTTACCTAAGTGGAATGACTGTTCGTGAGGCTAATAATGCGGTACGTCGTGAATTTGCGAAAATCTACGCAGGTATATCCGGCCCGAATCCTAATACTTCAGTTGATCTGACGTTAGGCAATATCCGTACTATTCAAATTAGTATTATGGGAGAAGTTGCTGTTCCGGGTACTTATGCGCTCTCGGCATTCTCTTCTGTATTCCATGCTCTCTATCGTGCCGGTGGTGTTAATAAGATAGGTAGTTTACGTAGTATTAAAGTTGTGCGTAACGGCAAAAAAATAGCAGATCTGGATGTTTACGATTTCATAATGAAGGGGAAACTGAATGACGATGTTCGTTTGCAAGACGGTGATGTGGTCATTGTTGATCCATATGAATCTTTAGTGCAGATTACCGGTAAGGTAAAACGTCCGATGTTTTATGAGATGAAGCCTTCTGAGACAATGGCTACTATTTTAAAATATTCAGGTGGTTTCACTGGGGATGCTTATAAAAAAGCTATACGTTTAATTCGTAAAACAGGCCGTGAGCATCAGGTTTATAATGTAGATGAAATGGATTATTCGGTATTTAAACTGGATGATGGAGATGTGCTGGCTGTGGATTCGGTATTGGAGCGTTTTGAAAACCGTGTTGAAGTCCGTGGTGCTGTTTATCGTGCCGGTATGTACCAAATCGATGGAACTGTAAACACAGTAAAACAATTAATAAAGAAAGCTGAAGGAGTGAGAGGGGATGCTTTCTTAAACCGTGCTATCATCGATCGTGAGAATGATGATCTTACTCATGAGATGATTCAAATTGATTTAAAGGGATTGTTGAATGGTACTGTAGCTGATATTCCTCTTCAGAAAAATGATATCCTTTATATTCCGAGTATTGAAGATTTGAAGGAGGAAGCAACCCTTACGATTCATGGTGAAGTAGCCAATCCGGGTACTTATTTGTATTCATCCAATATGTCGGTTGAAGACCTTGTTCTACAAGCCGGAGGATTATTGGAGGCAGCTTCGACAGCCCGTGTGGATGTGTCCCGACGAATAAAAAATTCAAAAAGTACTGAATTGAGTAATGTAGTTGGTAAGACTTTCTCTTTTGAATTGAAAGATGGTTTTCTTGTAGGAGGTGATCAGGATTTCCATTTGGAACCTTTTGACGAAGTATATATTCGTCGTAGCCCTGCTTATCATCAACAACAAAATGTTACAGTTGGAGGCGAGGTCTTATTTGGTGGACGTTATGCGCTATCAAAGAAGAACGAACGTCTTAGTGATTTGATTTCTAAAGCGGGCGGTATTACTCAAGATGCTTATGTGAAAGGTGCCCGTTTGATTCGTAAAATGACAGAAGAAGAGTTGCGCCGCAAGGAGGATGCACTTCGTATGGCTAATAAGGGTGGAGCTGATTCCATTTCTGTTAAGACACTTGATGTTTCTGATACTTATTCTGTCGGTATTGAGTTGGAAAAGGCTTTGGCTAATCCGGGGTCAGACTTTGATATGGTATTACGCGAAGGCGATATTTTGTTTGTGCCGGAGTATGTAAGTACCGTCAAAATCAATGGTGCTGTGATGTATCCCAATACAGTATTATATAAGAAAGGCGAAAGTTTGAAATACTATATTAATCAGGCCGGTGGTTTTGCAAGTCTTGCAAAGAAAAAAAGAGCTTTTGTGGTTTATATGAATGGAACAGTGTCTCGTTTACGTACGGGAAATTCTAAAGCGATAGAACCGGGCTGTGAGATTATCGTGCCAAGTAAAGATCCGAAGAAGAGAATGTCGGCAGCCGAAATTATAGGAATGGGTACTTCTGCTGCTTCATTAGCAACTATGATTGCAACGATGGTTAACCTCTTTAAGTAATAACTATGACTGAAGATAAGAATATAAATAAAACGACTCCGCAATCTGAGGAACAAGAAATTGATCTGATAGAGTTGGCTCAGAAAGTTTGGGCCGGTCGTAAATTAGTATTAAAGGTTTGTGGTGTTGCCGTGTTAGTAGGACTTGTAGTGGCTTTTAGTATTCCTAAAGAGTATTCTACAAGTGTAACACTGGCACCGGAAACAGGTAGCAAGTCTTCTACTGGAGGCATGGGGGCATTAGCCGCTATGGCCGGTATTAATCTTGGCAGTTCAACCGGAGAAGATGCACTTTCTCCCGAATTGTATCCTGATATTGTTAGTTCCACACCTTTTCTATTGGAAATGTTCGATGTGAAGGTTGCTGATCAGAAAGGCAAGATTAATACAACTCTGTATGAGTACTTGGATAAATATCAACGGGCTCCTTGGTGGGGAGCGGTTGCATCAGCTCCTTTCAAAGCATTAGGTTGGGTTGTATCTTTGTTTAAAGATGCACCGGAGGAACAGGGAGATGCAAAGATAGATCCTTTCTATTTGACTGCAGATCAAGCTGGAATAGCGGATGCTTTGAGTCATCGTATATCTGTTTCGGTAGATAAGAAAACAGGAGTGACTACACTTACTGTGACAATGCAGGATCCATTAATTTCTGCAGCATTAACAGATACGGTAATGCATTGTTTGCAAAATTATATCACAGATTATCGTACCAATAAAGCGCGTCATGATTTGGCTTTTACTGAGAAACTATTTAATGAAGCTCAGGAGAACTACTATGAAGCGCAGCAGAAATATGCTCGTTTTATGGATGGTAATCAAAATATCATTATGCAAAGTTTTCGTACAGAGCAAGAGCGTTTGCAGAATGAGATGAATTTAGCTTATGGAGTATTCACTCAAGTGTCGCAACAATTGCAATTGGCGAAAGCTAAAGTACAGGAAATAACTCCTGTTTATACTGTAGTACAACCTGCTACAGTCCCTTTGAGACCGGCTAAACCTAATAAAATCATGATTTTAATTGGTTTTGTATTCTTAGCGGGTGTAGGTAGTATAGGATGGATTCTCTTTGTTAAAGATTTATTGAACGGATGGAAGAAACAGCCAGAAAAATAAAAGAAAATACTTCTTGCTGGTATGCTGTATATACAGCACCGAGAGCAGAGAAGAAAGTGAAGGAACAGCTGGATAAGATAGGCGTTGAAAACTATTTGCCTCTTCAACCGGTAGTTCGTTTGTGGAACAATCGCAAGAAAAAGATTTTCATTCCTGTTGTTCCGGGATGTCTATTTGTGCACATCTCCTCTGAGGAGATTGCTCATGTAGCCGGTATTCATGGAGTAGCTTTTTTACTGAAGGAAAAGGGACAATATGTTTCTATACCGGAAGTTCAAATGGAGACTTTCAAGACTATGATAGAGCACTCTTGCGAACTGGTCGAGTTTGCGCCAAATGAGTTTGTTCCTGGAACCGTAGTGCGAGTAATAAGTGGACAATTACAAGGATTGGAGGCTGAGCTAGTTGAGTGCCAAGGAAATAATAAGTTGTTACTGCGAGTTGAAGGGTTGGGATGCGCTTTGGTTACAGTCTCAACGGATTGTGTAGCTTCAAAAGAGGAATAATGAAACTGATTACCGAAGGGCTTCTTGATAAAGTGACTGATCAGGCAAAAGAGAATTCACGCCTGCGGATGAATTACAATTTCCATGACTCCATGGATGCTCCTATTCACAGGATGTTGAATGCTTTGGAGCCGGGAACTTACTTGCCGCCACATCGTCATAAGAATCCGGATAAGGAAGAAGTTTATTTTGTATTGAGAGGTAGCTTGTTGGCTATCCTGTTTGATGATGAGGGTAATGTAACGGAAAAGGTTCATTTGAATCCAGCTGAGGGACATTATGGAATTGAGATTCCTCCCTGTGTATGGCATACTATCGTTGTCTTAGAATCTGGAACCGTTATTTATGAAATAAAGCAAGGGCCTTTTGCTCCTCTTATTCCTGAAAATTTAGCATCTTGGGCACCTCCTGCAACTGATGAGGAGGCGGCCCGAGTATTTATGCAGCGAATGCTTGAGCTTTAACACTCAAACATTCTGCTCCTTGCAAGCATGCAAGCTCCGACAATACCGGCTCTGTCTTTTAGTTTTGAAGTGACGATTGCCGAGTCTTTATTGACCAGATTAAGTGAGTACTTGCGGACAGCTGTTTTTATTGGTTGAGTAATGTAGTCTCCTGTCAGCGAAATTGTTCCTCCGATAATGACAAGTTCCGGATTAAAAAGATTGATAAGTCCGGCAATTTGTTTGCCTAATTTCTGCCCGATTTCTTCCACTATTTCAATACATAAAAGATCTTCCTTGTTTACAGAAGCAATGATTTCATCCAAGGTTATAGGATTGTTAATGTCTCCTATACGATTGGATAAGATTGAGTTTTCACCATTTTGTATACGTTCCAGCAAGATGCGGTGTAGCGCAGATCCGGAAGCTTCTGTTTCGAGACAGCCTTTTTTGCCGCAGTGGCAGATAATTTCATTGTCAAAGGTACTGGTGTGGCCGAATTCTCCGGAAAATCCGGATTTTCCTGTATAAATTTTGCCATCGATGATGATTCCAACACCTAGCCCCCAACTGATATTTACGAAGATAATATCTTTTTCGCCATTTACACACCCCTTTAGGTATTCTCCATAGGTCATGGCGCGCGTATCATTATCTATTGTTACCTTATACCCTAATTTTTCAGCTAAAACTTCAGATAATGGGCGTTCTTCAAAATTGAATTGACTAAAACTATATCCGGATTCCGGATTAACGCGTCCGGAAACATTTACATTGATATTTAATATTTTGTCTTTAGCTATTGTCAACTTCTTGATAAAATTTGAAATGAGTTTGCATAACTCATTCAATCCTTCTATTGAATTTTCAAATTTATAAGGAATATTCATTTTAAGTTCCATCATATCACCTTTGAAGTTGATCAAGCCGATATTAATGGCAAATCTTTTGATATCGACTCCTATAAAGTAGCCGGATTCAGGATTTAAGCCATATAGGTTAGGGTGCCGTCCTCCACTTGTTTCCAATTTACCATAGTCGTTGATATAACCTTCTTCGCACATTTCACTGATAAACTTAGTGACTGTAGGGACACTAAGATCCAATTCTTTAGACAGGTCGGTAATTGTTGAACTGCCATTATATATATAATGTGTAATAATTTTCTTTTTGAGAAGAGCGCTTTTGGTACCTAGTTCTATTTCTTTTAAAAGATGTTGTTTCATATAGATTAATAATTTTGGTAATATCTACAAAGATAGTTAATTTGTTTATTAATTTAGGGTTTATAAGGTGAAAAGATGTTTCTCTATTGTTTTTAATTAATAATAATAGTGAATGAATTTTATTAAGTAGATCTTTGGAATCTCTTTTTATTAATAAAATATTTTATTATATGATGATTGTTTAATAAATATGCGTATATTTGTAGCGATATACTAAGGATATCAAGAGTGTATTATGAAAAACTGTTCCCAATCTATATTAAAAATCTATATCATTAATATAAAAACGAAATTATCATGGAAAAGATTATTGGATTGATCAATGCCCCTTTTACTCCGTTTTATGAAAATGGAGAGGTTAATTATGAACCAATTGAAGCGTATGCTAAGATGTTAGTAAAGAACGGACTGCAAGGAGTATTTATTAATGGATCTTCCGGTGAAGGATATATGTTGACCGATGAAGAACGTATGAAGCTTGCTGAACGTTGGGTAGAAGTTTCACCTAAAGGATTTAAGGTGATTGTACATGTAGGTAGTTGCTGTGTAAAATCAAGTCGCAAGCTTGCCGAACACGCTCAAAAAATCGGTGCATGGGGAATTGGTGCCATGGCTCCTCCTTTTCCTAAAGTAGGTCGTGTCGAAGAGCTGGTGAAGTATTGTGAAGAAATCGCTTGCGGTGCTCCCGATCTTCCTTTCTATTATTATCATATTCCTGCATTTAATGGAGCATTCTTGTCAATGGTTGCTTTCTTGGAAGCAGTAGACGGTCGTATTCCTAACTTTGCCGGAATAAAATATACTTTTGAAAGTATGTATGAATACAATCAGTGTCGTTTGTATAAAGGGGGTAAGTTTGATATGCTTCACGGACAAGATGAAACGATCCTTCCATGCCTAGCTATGGGAGGTGCCCAGGGAGGTATTGGCGGAACTACCAACTACAATGGTGTAAATCTGGTTGGTATTATAGAAGCATGGAAAGCAGGTGATCTTGAGAAAGCACGTGAATTACAGAATTTCTCTCAGGAAGTTATTAATGTCATTTGTCATTTCCACGGAAATATCGTAGGTGGAAAACGAATCATGAAGTTGATAGGATTGGATTTGGGTAAAAATCGTACTCCTTTCCAGAATATGACGGACGATGAAGAAGTACGTATGAAGGCTGAACTGGAAGCTATTCATTTCTTCGATCGTTGCAATAAGTTTTAAGATAAACTAATACTGCGATTGTTATGAATACTACAGAATATTTACAGACTTGGTCTGACTCTTATAAAAATGACATGATAAGCAATATCATGCCCTTTTGGATGAAATATGGTTGGGATCGCAAGAACGGAGGTGTTTATACCTGCGTCGACCGTGATGGTCAGTTGATGGATACCACCAAATCTGTTTGGTTCCAAGGGAGATTTGCTTTTACATGTTCATATGCATATAATCACATTGAGCGTAATACTGAATGGTTGGCAGCTGCGAAAAGCACTCTCGATTTCATAGAAGCACATTGTTTTGATACGGATGGACGTATGTTTTTTGAAGTAACCGAGACCGGATTACCTATTCGTAAACGTCGTTATGTCTTTTCTGAAACATTTGCTGCTATTGCAATGTCCGAATATGCCATTGCATCAGGAGATCATAGTTATGCTGTAAAAGCTTTGAAATTGTTCAATGATATCCGTCACTTCCTTTCGACTCCGGGAATCCTGGAGCCCAAATATTGTGAACGTGTACAGATGAAGGGACATTCTATTATTATGATTCTTATCAATGTAGCTTCCCGCATTCGCGCCGCTATTAACGATCCGGTTTTGGATCGGCAAATAGAGGAGTCTATAGCGATTCTGCGCAAAGACTTTATGCATCCGGAGTTTAAAGCTCTGCTTGAGACTGTAGGTCCCAATGGAGAGTTTATAGATACGAATGCCACTCGTACCATTAATCCCGGCCATTGTATCGAGACCTCATGGTTTATTCTGGAAGAAGCCAAGAACCGCAATTGGGATAAGGAAATGGTTGATACAGCACTTACGATTCTGGATTGGTCGTGGGAGTGGGGCTGGGACAAAGAATACGGGGGTATTATAAATTTCCGTGATTGTCGAAACCTGCCTTCACAGGATTATGCCCATGACATGAAGTTCTGGTGGCCACAGACCGAAGCGATTATCGCAACTCTATATGCGTATCAAGCTACTAAAAATGAAAAATATCTGGCTATGCATAAACAGATCAGTGACTGGACTTATGCCCATTTTCCTGATGCAGAGTTTGGTGAATGGTATGGGTATCTCCATCGTGACGGAACGATTTCTCAGCCTGCGAAAGGAAATCTGTTTAAGGGACCATTCCACATTCCTAGAATGATGACGAAAGGCTACGCACTTTGTCAGGAATTACTGTCAGAAAAATAACCTCTTATTTTTATCATGAAAAACTCAAAAATTTATCCTTGGATAGTGGTTGCCCTCCTTTGGGGGGTAGCCCTACTCAATTATATGGACCGACAAATGCTTAGCACAATGAAAGATGCTATGCAGGTAGATATTGTGGAACTTCAGTCGGCAACCAATTTTGGCCGTTTAATGGCTGTTTTCCTTTGGATTTATGGCCTTATGAGCCCGATTTCCGGTATGATTGCCGATAGATTAAATCGTAAGTGGCTGATTGTCGGCAGTCTTTTTGTCTGGTCTTTTGTAACCTATTTGATGGGTATTGCAGAAACATTTAATCAGGTTTTTTGGCTGCGTGCATTAATGGGAGTGAGCGAAGCTCTTTATATTCCGGCCGGTCTTTCTCTTATTGCCGATTATCATACTGAAAAGTCACGTTCTTTAGCGGTCGGTATCCACATGACTGGTCTTTATACCGGACAAGCTATTGGTGGATTTGGAGCTACTGTTGCCGCTGCTTTCTCATGGCATACCACATTCCATTGGTTTGGTATTATTGGTATTGCCTATGCTTTGGTTTTGGTATTATTTCTGAAAGATAAGAAAGAACACGTTAAAACAGAACGTTTGAAACCTTCATCAAAGAATGGTGAAAAAGCTGGCTTGTTTAAAGGTTTGTCGTTGCTGTTCAGTAACATAGCTTTCTGGGTGATATTACTTTATTTTGCAGCACCTAGTTTGCCGGGTTGGGCTACTAAGAATTGGTTGCCTACTCTGTTCGCTGAAAATCTTGATATTCCAATGTCACAGGCCGGACCTATGTCGACTATCACGATTGCATTATCTTCATTTATTGGCGTGATTCTAGGTGGTACCCTTTCTGACAAATGGGTACAAAAGAACATCCGTGGTCGTGTATATACCGGTGCAATAGGCTTGGGATTGACTATTCCTTCTTTATTGTTATTGGGATTCGGGCATAGTTTTGTTGCTGTTGTGGGAGCCGGATTATTATTCGGTATCGGTTATGGTATTTTTGATGCTAATAATATGCCTATTCTTTGTCAGTTTGTCTCTTCAAAGTACCGTGCGACAGCATATGGTATCATGAATATGACCGGGGTATTTGCAGGAGCGTTTATCACGGATTTGTTGGGTAAGTGGACCGATGGAGGAAATTTAGGTTTAGGTTTTGCCATGTTAGCTATCATTGTATTTATTGCTTTGGCAGTGCAACTCTACTTCCTGCGTCCGAAGACAGATAATATGGAATAAAAAAATAAAAGGAAATGATTGTATCTAATTTGCAAAACAGTCAACGGGTGGAAGGACTCCACCCACTGTTTAAAACTCTGTTTGATTACGTAAAAACACATGATTTATTTCATGCCGAATTAGGACGAATTGAGATAGATGGTGATAATTTATTTATCAATAACGTGAATCCTGAGTGTGTTGCACGTGACAAGCAAGTTTTGGAACTACATCGCGATTATATTGATGTACATATTTTGTTGGAAGGTACTGAGACTATTGGTTGGAAGGCTATCGAAGATCTGAAAGATGAAGTGAAACCTTATGAGGCGAACGGTGATTGTGCTCTTTACTCTGATGCACCTACCACCTTTGTTGATTTGCTTCCTGGGCAATTCATGATAGTATATCCGGAGGATCCTCATGCTCCTCTTATAGGACAAGGTAAGATTCGTAAATTGATAGCAAAAGTTAAATTGTAGTTAGTTAAAACATATAGTTGAGTTATATAATTACCACCCTAATTATTAAATATTAATAATTAGGGTGGTTTTTTATTGTCACTCATGTTGTAAACTTATATCATCATTACTGGAGTTGTAATCTGATATCTGTATAAGGGGGAGGGGAGGAGGAAATGTTTTGGTGTTGCAAAATACTACTTTGATGTTATATATGACTTATAATCAGCATTATCCTGCTTTTACAGTGTTTATGTTTTAAGTGGGGGAATGACTATTATGATACTGTTCTAAATGAATTAAATTCGTACATCATACATTGATAATTAATGTGTTGATATGGGGTTAAGTGGATGATTTATAGGCATATAATGCTATTGCTTATTTAGTAATTTGAGGGTGATAATTTGATGTGGTTCCGATAGAACTTAGTTTAAATAACCAAAAACACATATAAACATCTTTATTATTAA
>ERZ857982.1014-NODE-1014-length-30971-cov-3.900084_pt1 | contig 30971 bp, 24 predicted proteins | sample MGYA00519955_ERZ857982 | MGnify/ENA primary metagenome ERZ857982 (study PRJEB31778, sample SAMEA3449416) | human gut metagenome | biome: human gut; feature: human-associated habitat; material: faeces | place: United Kingdom | collected 2010/2012 ... | reverse complement strand
CCCTCCCAACAAATTAGCACGGGAGCGATGCAACCGCCTATCGCATCGCTCCCGATTCTTTTACTGCCGGTACGCTCCGGCGCTTCCTGTCCCGGCACGGCGGAGGAAATATCCGCGCGTGCGATGTCCTATCGGTTCCGAATGGCCGGACCGGCCAGCCCTTCTGCGGCTGCGGCGCGGTAGAGCCGGTCCATGGCCCGTTCGATTACCCGGCGGGGAGAGGCGATGTTGAAACGCATCCAGCCGCGTCCCTGCTCGCCGAACATCGATCCCTCGTTGACACCGAGTCCTGCCCGGTCGATCAGCAGGCGGTACGTCTGCTCGTGGGTCATGGGCCATTCCCGAAAATCGAGCCACATCAGGTAGGTGCCTTCGGGCCGGACCGCACGAACGGAAGGCATGCGGTCGCGCAAAAAGTCGAGCACGTAGTTCACGTTTCCGTCCAGATAGTCGATCAGTTGCTCGAGCCACTCGTCGCACCGACTGTAAGCCGCTTCCAGCGCAACGGCTCCGAATATGTTGCCCTGATCGGCATGCAGCTTGGCCAGCTCGGTCTGCAGACGCCGGCGGAGCGAGTCGTCCGGCACGATGACGACCGACGTAGAGAGCCCGGCCATGTTGAATGTCTTGCTCGGCGCGATGAACGTGACCGTCCGGCGCGCGAACCGCTCGTCGAGCGCGGCGATATGCAGATGCCGGTGCGGGTCGTATATCAGGTCGGAATGGATTTCGTCGGAGAGGATCAGTACGTCGTGCTTCACGCACAGTTCGCCGATGCGCGTCAGTTCTTCCCGGGTGAAGACGCGCCCGGTCGGATTGTGCGGATTCGACATCAGCAACGCTTTCGCTCCGGACAACTGGCGGTCCAGATCGTCGAAGTCGACGACGAACCGTCCGTCCGCCGCTTGTATCAGCGGATTTTCGAGAACGCGCCGTCCGTTGAGACGGGTCTGCCGCGCGAACGGATGATACACCGGCGGCTGGATTACGACTCCGTCTCCTTCCGATGTGAATGCCCTGAGCGCGAAAACGACCCCCGATACGACCCCCGGCGTGAAGTCGAGCCACTCGCGGCGCAGCTTCCAGCCTCCGTGCCGTTCGACCCAGCCGATGATGGCGTTCCAATAGGCGTCCGACCGGTAGGAATAGCCCAGAACGGGATGTTCCGCCCGCTTGCGTATCGCTTCCGTGACCTCGGGCGGTGCGGCGAAGTCCATATCGGCGACCCAGAGCGGAATGACGTCGTCCCGGCCGAAAATCTCGTCCCGCAGGTCGAATTTTTCGCAAGAAGTGCCTTCCCGGCATATTTCCTCGTCAAAATTGTATTTCATATGCAATCAAATAGATTGCAAATATATGGCAAATTGTAAAAAATAAGCCATACCTTTGAACCGATTTGCAGACCGTGCGCCGGCGGCGGAAAAGCCTCGGCGCAGGTACTCGAGTAAACTTAGCGCATACCGATCCATGAGCACATTCGATCCGAAAAAAAAGAAGGGTTTCGCCGGCGAAGACCGCCGCGGCGACCGCTTCGGAAACTACTCCCGTCGCGACGATTCGAGAAGTTTCGACCATGACGGGGACCCGTCGCCTTTCGTTAAGGACAAGCGTCCGCGAATCAGCCGACCCGCGCGGGACGTAAGATCCGGTTCCGACGGTCCGTTCGGCGACGGCGGGAAGCGGCACTCTTTCAATCCGAACTTCACGAAGGACAACCGCCGGCGCGACGAGTTTCCCCGGGAAAAATCCTATCGTCGGTTCGACCGCGGGGAACGGTCGTGGAATCGGGAAGATGAGCCCAAGGAACGCTCCTACAATCGGTATGAACGGGACGACCGGCCGAAGGGGGGGCGCAAACCGTCCGATGCCGACTCCCGTTCTTTCCCGCACGGCGGCCGTCCGCAGACCGCGGCGAAGTCATGGAACCGGGACAATCGTCGCGGCAAGGAAGACCGGTATCCGTCCCGGGACGGATACCGCGATACGCGTGGCGACAAGCGCTACGGACCGAAAAAGCAGGGAGCAGGACATTCGCATCGTGACGGCCGGACGAGCAGCTACCCGAGATTCGACGCTCCGAAGCCGGCGGGGGCGATTCGTCTGAACCGTTTTATCGCCAACTCGGGTATCTGTTCGCGCCGCGAGGCCGACGACCTGATTACGGCCGGTCTGGTGGCTGTCAACGGACAGATCGTGACCGAACTGGGATCGAAAGTCAATCCGGACGACGAGGTGCGTTTCAACGGGTCGGTCATCAAAGGGGAGAAAAAAGTCTATATCGTGATGAACAAACCCAAGGGCTTCGTCACCTCGCTCGACGACCCGCATGCCGACAAGACCGTCATGGATTTGCTGAGAGGTGCTGTCGCCGAGCGGGTCTATCCGGTCGGACGGCTCGACAAAAACAGCGTGGGCGTGCTGCTCATCACCAATGACGGCGAGTTGACCCGCAAGCTGACGCACCCGAGCTACAATAAGCAGAAAGTCTATCAGGTGACTCTCGACAAGCCGCTGGCACAGGCCGATATGACCAAGATAGCCGAGGGAATCACGCTCGAAGACGGGGAGATTCATGCCGATGAGATCAGCTACGTCAGCGAAAACCGCAAGGAAGTGGGCATCGAGATACATTCCGGCCGCAACCGGATCGTGCGCCGTATTTTCGAGTCGCTCGGCTACTCGGTCCAAAAGCTCGACCGGGTCTATTTCGCCGGACTGACGAAGAAGAAACTCAAGCGCGGCGGCTGGCGCTTCCTCTCGCCGATGGAAGTGAACCGGCTCAAGAGCGGGGAATACGAATAGAGCGGGCGGTCTTGTTCTGTTCGGACGGAGAAAAGCGGACTTTTGCGGAAAAATATTGCATAAATAAAATTTTCGACTTATCTTTGCACTCGCGTTCAGCAATGGTTCTCTAGCTCAGTTGGTAGAGCACGACACTCTTAATGTTGGGGTCGTGGGTTCGAGCCCCACGGGGACCACAGGGATAATTTTCAAACGCTTGACTTTTAATAAGTTGAGCGTTTGCTTTTTTAACAGGTACAACATAGGTAAAACATTGCATTTTTGTCCGCCCCTCAAATCTATCAACCTGTATATCAATCGAATACACTTGCAAATATAGAATTAATTTCGTAACTTCGGGATACGATTTTCAGCAACGGAGTTATGAATCATGTTGAGTTATTGCCGTCGAATCGGCTGGATTTCATTGTACGGCAGGTATTTGATACGTTGGACGTGTCGGAAACCACCCGCCGGGAATATGCGGTGCGGATACGGTATTTTTTACGGTTTACCGACATTCACGGACTCAACCACAACAGTTATTTAGAGTATAAGCGTTATTTACAGGGTTGCCAGATGTTCAGCGTATCGACCAAAAACAAATACCTGATTTCGGCAAAGGTATTCTTAGACGGATTGCACCGGGTACGACTGATCCCGCAAAAGATCACCGACGGTATAAAGGGATTTTCTCAAAACAGACTGCACAAGAAAGACGGCCTGACCGATGACGATATAGGCAAATTACAGTTATACTGTTCCGCACTGGAGCCGACAAAGAGTAATCTAAGATTGAGAGCGATTATCGCTCTCTTTTTGTTTCAGGGCCTCCGGCAAATCGAGGTTGTTAGATTGAACGTCGAAGATATTTCGTTCCGGGATAAAGTCGCTTTGATTCGCGGCAAAGGCCGGGACGATAAAGAACCGGTTTACCTCCACCCCTCTACGGTGAAAGTCTTACAGGAATATCTGCGAGTATATCGTTACCGTGAAGGCCCATTGTTCCGGAGCGACAGCAACCATTGCCGGGGCGAACGACTCACAACGAAATCCGTCCGGGAGATTATTAAACGAACGTTCCACACCTTACAAATCGACGGAAGCGCACACGGCTTCCGTCACTATTTTATCACGAAGCTGATAAAGTCCTACAAGGGCGAGTTATTGACCGTATCGAAATACAGCCGCCACCGGAGTATTCAGATGCTCGAAGTGTATAACGACGAGATAATCCGGCAGGAAGATTTACCGAGGTATTACAGCGTATTCAAAGATATACGGATTTGAGGAAGCCGCGATACATATACTGCCTGGAGGGTAATTGGAATACCAACCCGCGAAGCAAACAAAGTATCCGCCCGATTCTCGATATTCTCTACTACTCCGCTGGAATTAAATATGTCTACCGCAAATGCAACACGAAAGACGAGTTCTTCGAATACCTCCGGCAATTCACGTTTAAACGTTACAAAAACTACCGGATGCTTTACATTGCGTTTCACGGCCGCCCGAACGGTATACAGATCGGGCGCGACTTCGTGACGTTATCGGAGATTGCAGACGTTTTGGAGGGGCATTTAAGCAGTCGGATCGTTCACTTCGGGAGTTGCAGTACCATGCGGACGAAACGCGCGAATATCAACGATTTTATAACTAAAACCGGAGTCTCAATGATATGTGGTTATCGTAAGCAGGTAGATTTTATACAATCAACAGCAGAAGAATTAAATTTCTTTTATGATATAATTTACCCACAAAATAATGATGATGGGGGATTGATACATAAGTATAAAAACGGATGCTAAAAACATTTCTGTTTTCTATCTTTGTTACCGTTATGAATGCTGAAGCTATAAAAACAATTTTGATAGATTTTCTTATTTCTCAAAATGATTCTATCATTCTTGGTAGCGAAGTTACTTATGGCTCCAAAAAACAAGTTGTTGATATTATGCAACTTTCAGAAAATAAAATTAGTGCCTTTGAAATCAAGGCTGATCGTGACGATGTACGAAGATTGGACAACCAAATTAATGAGTATAAAAAAATTTTTGATTATATATATGTAGTATGTACTAAAAAACAGTTATATAAAGTTCAAGAAAAAACAGATAAAACGATAGGAATATTTCTTATCGACGATGAAGAGCGTATTAATATTAAACGTAAAGCTCTTCGGCAAAGAAACGCGGACAAGCGTTCTATTTTGGAAACAGTCAATGCTAATTATCTAAAAAGAACATTTAATCTAAACAGAAGAGTTACAGCAAATGAAGCCCGAGATTTACTCACGAACAAAAATGCAAAAGAATTAAAAAATACTCTATATACTTATTTAGAAACATTTCTTTCTAAAAAATTTTCTTTATTCTTGTCTGAAAAAGGGATAAATACACATATTGATGACCTTCCTGTATTATCAATACATCGGAGGGATATTATCCTTTAGCATTCAAACGTTCTATTTGTTGTTGGATATGTATATTCATTCGTACAGAAATCCAAAATGAAGGGTTTGAGCCAGGAGATGCTCCCTTAGCACAATTATTAATTTGCTCAATTCCCCAATTATATGAAAAATTTTTAGGGAAACGGCTGTCCCTAACAATCTTTCGTGCAACTCGTGAATACGTGTTTGAATAATTATTCTCTCCTCTTCTTTCCCGCTTATAGAAAATTTCCCTTTGAGTCGGCACATCTATTCTCGGAATCCATCCCCTCGCCATAACAATATTATCATTACGAATCGGATTTATAGAACCGTAATCTCCGTAAACGATTTTTATAGTAGGTAATGCAGACACAACCTTTTGATGTAAATTGATTTCAAAAAGTCCAAATGAATCTTCATCATCTTTACCTATTTCACTTACGTTATTGGGAAATGAAGTGCCACACATCACAAATTCCACAGCATCACCAAGTATTTGATGAATATTTGTAATTCTTGTAATAGCTTTTTCAGCGAAATTCACCCAAGCGCCGGACGGGACATACCCACAGTCTAAAATAAATAGTAATTTTTGTGAATTAATAAACTGATTAATAATTTCGATGTCATCATAACAACCTTCATCTGCAAGAGCATTCCGATATGCTACTTTATCATACTTAGAAAACAGTTGTTCAATTTGTCTTGAATAATTGACAAGATAATTTTTATCATTATAATTAGCGATAATACAGGGTACTAATTTAGAAAAGCCACTCTCAGTGGTTACATTATCCAAAAAATCGATCCAGTTAATGTAGCCATTATCAGGATTATACAACGCTAGAATCTCGGGATTAGACAGCCTCTCTGAAGAAGTAATATCAAGGCAGACAGGTAATCCTTTAAATAACTTATAGACCTTATTCAACCTGTTTTGTATAGGTGTTAAATCTTTACCTCGCAATTTTCGACCTCTTGTAAGTTCTACAATAGGTATAAAAAATTTGCGATGATTCAGAGAAGTAGCATTTATGGCTTTAAACTCAGAATCTCCGGTTTTAAATAAGAGATAGTAATTATTATTCATTTCTCAAATTATAACCCAATGATAGAACTCTATTTTTTACCGCCAACACGGATACATCAAAGTTGTTAGCTAAATCTTCAAGGTTTGTAATTCCAGTTGATATAGCTTCTCGTACAAAGGCTTCTGGCATTAATATATTTGCTGCAAAATTATTTGCCGCAAATTCAATAGATGTTAGATTATTATCTCTGAAAAATATTTCATCTTCAAAATATTCTTCCTCTCCTTTATGGAGAATAAAATGTGCTAACTCGTGAGCAATTGTAAACCGTTGTCTTTTGGGATTGTGATTCTTATTTACCCCAATAATCCATTTATTTCCTTCTTTTGTAAGATAACCCGATTGAGCCGCAGACAACTCTTCATCAAAAACAAGATTGACATCATTGATTTGTTTGACATATGCAACAATATCAACTCTACCCTTAGCATTTATAAACCCCAAATCTGCAATGCTTTTTATCACATCATTCACATTTCCTCCTAATAAAGGTGGTTCGTGAGTCTGTTTATTTATTTGAGGTCTTGTTCCAATTGAGCCCATAGTTATTCTGCAATTATTTCTTTTTTCGTCGAAACAGTTATATTTTTTAATTCTTGTACATCTTTTTTTAGATTCTCAAAGTCTTCAGCTTCAACAAAATCTTCTGTAACTCGTCCATACACATTATCAAGTATCGTGTTTTCAAACTTCTTCGAGTCTCTCATCATATCTTCAAGTGCATCTTGAATTTGCTCTTTCAATTTAGACTTCATGCTAAAGTAACCAAGAAAAGAGAAAATAATAAGGGATCCAAGCAGACAAGCTATAATGGAATTATAAAAGCTTACAACATGGTTTGTATACTCATTTGGTGTAAGTAATACTCCTTTTGCTTCAAGTTCTTTAATGACAGACATTTTATCACAATGGGATAAAATACTCTCGCTCCCGGATGGGTTAATAATCCTGATAGCAATAAAGTCATGTCCTTTACATAACACAATTATTGCTAATGTTACCATTACTAAAACAACCCCTACAGCTAAGCCCCATATAAATTTTTTACTCATCCGTTTACTATATTTATCTACATAATCCAAATATAATAAAATATATCGTATAAGCCTCCAATACATATATTTTAGATTATTAACACAAAATAGAGTAGCCTTTCAACGTTTGATAATTGTAATTACAGAACATTGGAATTTCAAACAAAAAATGGAGGCTTTTCAGCCTCCGTTTTAACTTGTAGCATGTTGCTAATTCAGTTGGATCAGTTCCGTGATTTTACGTTCATCGGGGGCGACGGTCGTTTTAACGGCTCCCGTGGAGTGGTCAATTTCGATCACGACACTGCGCCCGTCGGAATTGCGAACGCCGTTTATTATATACGCATTATACCCCAATGAAATACCAAGTTGGACATACTGGCCAACGGAGGAATCGTCGTATTGCACTTCCGAATAAGTCAACGTTTCGAAATTATATTTTTGGATTGTCCGGGTAGTGGAATTGAAGCCAAACAATACGTTATTGATAATTTTGTCTTCTAAAGGCTTACCGTCATTAATAATTTCCGGGTATTCATCCGGGACAAATACACGGGTACCGTTATCGTTACGATTACATACCAACAAATAAGGTTCGTTGATGAGAACAAAATGATCTTTACAACTAATTCCGCTGCTACCGACAAAATTCACTGCTCTTTCTTCTTGACTGCTATTGTCCGACCATGATTGAATTCTGCAATGAGAATATTCTTTATTGATTGCAATGGGAGGAGCCGAGCCGATAGCAACATTCCGAATCCCTAATGTATCGGTAGATAGTTGGTTCGCAACATCGTATTTTGATCGTCTCTCAATTAGTTTTAGTTGATTTCCATCTAAAAAAAAGGAGGTTTCACCAAAATAAGTACATCCATTTGCGTCATAGCCATAACGAGTGGAGCTAAATTTTTCAAAACCACCATTCGGGTAAAATATTGTTCCCGAATAGCTGAAAGCAGAATACGCTCCAATTAATACATCGGTTTGATCGGTTAGTACAAATTGATCTGCCCCGATTCCGTTCGGAGTAATTTGCCTCAGATAAGTTTGTCCGTCTTTGGCTTCCACTTTACTAATCACCGAAGATTTGCAAACGAACAGATCGCCGTTATGATCTACTTTAGCGGTGTATTTCGAGTTTGTCGCAGGGAATTTATCTTTTTCGCTATATGGTATATGAAATACCGCACCGTCTTTTCGTCGGATCAAGAAATTGTAACTGCCGCCATAATGCGGAAGATAGATACTCTGTCCCTGCCCATCCCGAAAATCACAGTCATGGAATAACATATATTGCCCGCCGTCGTAACTGGAAATCTTTTGCGGTACGACTTTCACATCGCTGCGGGCTTGTTGGCTGTTGCCATTGTTATCATACGTGAAATAGAATACGACAGCGGTCATATTCCCGTTCTCATCCACTTTGAAAACATCCGACGGAGCCCCCGTAGATTTACTAACCGGATTTTCCGAAAGTACCAAATATTTGGCACCCGTCAGATCGACCTGGCTCCAGCGCAGATTTTGAGTTTGATTACCGGGATCGTCTTTCGAACAGGACGCGAGCCCCATGATACCGATAAGCACGGCTAAAAATAATTTCTTCATATCGTTTGTATTGATCGAGGTTTATTGCAATTGTTCCAATAGAGGTTTCAGGATGCGGTTTGTGAAATCTTCTCCGCAACGGGTGATCTTTTCGTCCGTCAGTTGATCGTCGGGTTTAATCTGAAATTCAACGTAACCGTCATTCGTATAAATCTCCCAATCGCCCGCGGATTCGGTTTTGATTTTTTCGATCCATGCGTCGGTCAGGTATTGCGCGGAGTTCATTTCGCCCAATCCGAAATAGACCACATTCTGGGTTTCATCGGCGGTATAACCGAACTGCACAGAAAACGATACGCCGTTTCGAACGTTTTTCCCGAAAGGGATGCAATAATACAATTCCAACACTGTGGTCAGATCGCGCAATGCTCTTTTTTTGTATTGTGTGAAACGATCTGTAAAAATGTATTTGCTCTGAAATTCCCTACCATCTTCAAAATCGAATTTCAGTCTTTTATGTTTGTCGAAAAACTCCGTCAAACATTCTTCGATTCTGTCGTACTGCGGATTCAGGATTTCCGACAGCGTGTCGATGGTCGTTGCGATGGCGTCCAGCATGACGGGCATGTTGGCCAGACATTTGGTTTCAAGCGGTGTGATCTTATTCATAGGATTGTAGTTTTAAAATGTTTTTGCGGTAAAATCGTTTCAGGGAGGAAAGCATCCGGCCCTGCTGCGAATCGGGAGTTTCCCAGCCGGGAGACAGGAGCCGGAAAAGCGTCGCCAAATAATTCTCGATAATCGGGTCGGTCGGTGCGGCGATCAGGGAATTGAACACGTACGGATAGTCGGCATAACGCCAGCAATCGCCGCAGTAGACGCTGTTGTCGCGGTGGCTCAACAAGATAAAGAGCGTCCGGTCGTAATCGTCCGGCATCGTCTTTTCGACATACCGGCGGTAATTGTCCAACTGGGTATGCCGCTTGATCGTCGCCACTTCCGAACGGATTTTGTTTTCGATGACGATCTGCCAGCCGTTCCCGCGAATCAGCAGGTCGATTCGCTTGCCGTCGAAAGCGTCTTTGCTCCACCTGCGGCAGACGTGCTCCGTTTCGATTTCGTAGCGGTCGCGGGCAATGCCTGTTAGGAATCGTTCGCGGTCGGGAATATCCGGCAGCGACCCGATAAAGCGGGCCAGTCGCGTACGGCCTTCGGGCGTGCATGCCCATGCGTGTTCCAACAATTTGGAGTGATAGGTTTCGTGACAGGCTTTCCCGATCACGTCCAGTATCCCGACATTGTTCAGATACGGATGTTTTTCGACAAACCCGGCGATGCGGGTTTTGTAGAACTCGTCCCGGTGGGTTTCATAGAGCGGAACCAGTTCGTCGATAAAGGCGTTGAACGTCCGGAGTCGTCGATGACGCTCGGTTTGTTTGCGTTGTTCTCTCAGCCGGATCGTATCGTCGATCCATCGGCTGAATGTTTCGTGTGCAGGCATAAAAAACGTGGACTAAACTGATTATTTGCTGTTGGGGTCCTAGGAAAACCTTGTTGACAAATAAATGAGTAAAGCCCACGTCGTTGAACGTGAGCGTTTACGCTTTACTCTTGTCAACTGTGAAATTTCCTAGGTTTCAACAGCAAGAATAAAAGCTAACGCTTTAAATATGTATGTAAAACTCTTTTCGGTTTATTTCATTCGGTAACGGTTTCGATTACGCCTTAAAGATATAAAAACTTTTCGATCCGATATATTACGACCGCAATAACAGCGACTTGTATGTCCGGATTTTCCGGGCCGGAGGCTGATAAGTAGCGACTACCCGCACACACCCTAACACCCGATCCCATTTAAGGGTACCCCCTCGGCAGGTAATGACTTGTTGCAGAAACGCGCCAAACGTTATCGGATTTGCGCTTTTACCCGTAAATCGTTAAATCTGCATCAGCAAATTTTTTCCGGCAGCTTTGTCCTGCCGCAATCCTTTCGCTTTCCTGCATTACGCTCGAATCACCCTTACATAACTGAGCGTTTACACGCATGTTTATACAACCGTCCGAAAAATCCCCTTTTTCTTCGGGTTGCATGTCTAAAGTATTTTTACAAATACGACGATCCGCCTGTAAAAATAGAGGTTCCCCGACGGAATGGTTTTGTAAGCTGTTTTCAGGTATTTTCTCGGTACCGAAAGAATGGTAAAATATATCCGGATATTACGCGGTGCCGGGATTCATAAGGCCCGGCGGCTGTTTTTGTCGGCGAATCCGGTTTATTTCTTCCAACGGGAAAATCGAATCTCAAGGAGCGTATCCCGAATATCATCGGGTAAATAACACCAAACCTCGCTCGGAATCTTTCCTAAAGTATGCCACCTGTATCCTCCGGCGGTTCGTTTCTTGCCGATACAGCATAAATAGATACTGCTTTCGGGAATATCCATCTCCAAGGCCGCGATTTTCATGTTGCGAAACAGTTTTGCATACTGGCTTTGCACACGTGTACGGATACCCCGGCGGACGGGAACGGCAACCAACCACTCGGACAAAATGGATTTATTCTTCAAAAGGCGTACACTTCTGCGGTGGCGTTCCCGGTCTGTACGGTGGCACTCCCCCAACGTGGCCCAACGCAAATTCTCCGCGCGGTTATCGTATGGGATTTGGTTGATGTGATAAACGTAATTGCATTTCCTCTTTCTCGGCAGGAAAGTTTCGGCTACGATACGGCATACTTTACGATACGAGGGTTTACCCCATTGATCGTACAGGCATACATGAAGCCTGTTATTCGGATTGATAAGCCGTATGCCGCTGCGAAGACTTCTGATCTTTCCCATATTCGATACCTGATATAAGTCTTCATATCCGTGTATATCTCTCCATTGTTCTGTCGTCATCGTTGTATCTTTTTATTATTCATACATTTACGTTAAAGTGAAAATTATAAAAGAGTCCGGACGCTTCGTGTAACCCAGGTCAAAGGGACAGAAAATCGAATTTATACCCGTTATTTATCTTCATTACTTGATTGTATTCAGTACATGAATCTTTTATGGATTTTATAAATGTTTTCCTATTACACTATCGTACGTCGGATATGGATACCTTTTTTTCCGCGCGCAATCTCTTCGGTCTTATCGACGAAATAGTGTCTTTGTACGGAATCGTACGCTCTTTGGGTTTCGGACGGCGAGGCTTCAGCAAACAAGCGATTTTCGCCTCGAATTTTTCGATGAATTCCTTTTTCAGACTCGGAGCATCGTTTAAAAGTTCATCGAGGCGTTCGTATTTTACCCGTTCGGCCCTCAACCGTTTTTTATCGCCTTTGATCCGTTCCAAATATCGGGCGTAAGTATCCGCGGCCGGGTGCATGAAAAAATAGTCGCGCAAGATCAACCCTTTTAATTTCGATGTGTCCGGAGTATAATCGGCCTTTCGAATTCCGCGTATGATCTCTTTGAATTTATCGACATACATTCGAAACTGCTCCCGATCCATGAGTCCGTCGAGATTATGGGGTAATCCCATTTTATAGATCGCTGCCGAATAAAATGCGACCTCCACGCGCAAGATATTATCTGGAGGCGACAATTTCTCTACATCCCGGGCGTAAAGCGTTTTGTTGTAAATTTTAATCTTGAAATATTTATTGGACAGTTTCAGCTCAATACCGTGCGGACGGTTTTCTGCGTCCAGCGTTCGCATGACGGTAAAGGGCTGTCCGTTGTACATTTTGAACATAGAAAAATAGTCGTCCGGATCGTTGTTCATCTTCAGGTTTACCCCGATCTCCATGTAGGTGATCCAGTTTTCTCCGTCTATATTCGCTCCGCAGTCCGCACACATTTTTTTAAGGGCCGGAGCAATTGAAGAAACGGGAAAATCGTCGTAGCTTCTGCGGGTATAGTGGCGATGGCCCGATCCTTCGATTCGGAGTATCGTGCATCCCGATTCTGGATCGTAATTGGCCCGGCATTTCAGATGATCCACTTTGAAGAAACAGCGTTCCTCCCCAGACTCGTAATGGGTAACTCCCGCATGATGGCGTCTTGCCAACGTATCGACGGAAAAATCAGACTTGCAAAAAATCCGTATAAAATCGAACATACCATACGATTTTAAGTTAATATATGACCGAACGGGCAGATTGCTCCGAGTGCATACCCGGAGTTACAACCTGCCGTCGGATTTCAAAAAAGAAGGATTGTAATTATCGTGCAGGAATCGCTCGACATCGGCGGCCTTATACCGAATGGTGGCCCCGACCTGTGAAAACGCTATGCGGCCCTCGTCGCGGTAGCGTTGCAGCGTCCGCCTGCTTACTTTTAGCAAATCGCAGACTTCGGCGTTCGTTAAATACCGCTCCTGTATCGGAGACGGGTTTACCTGTTTGTGAAGTCCTTCCCGGATTTCATCGAGTTTCACCAGAATTTGGTCGTACTCCTGTTTTGCAATAATGATTGCTTCCATGAGTTTGTCTTTTTAGTTGGTTTGACAAAAATTTCATGGTGCAAAAGAATAAACAAAAGATATTAATTCGATTTTCCCGGGATTAAAACGAATAATTACTAATGCAATGAATGTCTTATTATAAACTAATTATAACAATTTTTATATAAAAATTTATTCGTACATATACATTCTTAACGATTCGTTGAGCGATTTTAGAAATTTACCCCTCAGCCTTTTTCGTCTCCGAATACTTTTAAGCCAGTCGGATATGTCGGAAATATCATACTTAAACATATCTGCCATAACTGCGATCAATTTGTTCACCGTGTCGATTTTATCAGTATCATATTTCAATGCGCTTTTGCTATATAATGCCAACACTAATTCGACAAATTGCACCGATTTCCCGTTCCATCTGACGGGAGGTTTAACTCGTTCGACAAATCTTTCATAAGGGGCTTTCAGTTTTCTTATAATGAGTTTATATTTTTTGTACGGAGTCTTCTTCAATATGTCCGTAATTTCTACTTCATAAGAATCCATCAGTTCCGAAAGGAGATCCAGAAAAAGTACGGGGTCTTTGTGAATTGATGCCTGATATGCAAGGAAAGGCTGTCGGTATTCTGGAAGCATAATGCTCATTGTCCCGATCAGAAGATTTACATAAAACAGGTTTTGTTCCTGAATAGATTTACCAATCGGTAAAAGATCGGGTAGAATGTCCGAATCTAAATCTAACCAATTAACGTTTTTCCCTTCTCTTCTGATCATAATTCGCTCCGGAAATATCACATGGCAGGAAGTTAGATATTTGTTGAGCACGATTGCCCGAGCAGTGAGCAGAGGATTGTCTCCGAAAGGATCGTTCATAATGCAATATTGAAAAATTAGTCGAATGCTTCGGACATGGCTCTATCCAAGTCCTCGTTTGCAATATTAAGATAAATCTCCGTGATTTTTATGGAGCTGTGGGTCATAATTTTGGATAATTCGTAGATATTTATTCCTCGCCTCAGGGCCCGAACGGCGAACGTGTGGCGGCTCGTATGGAAATGGAGCCGTTTCGTAATGCCCGCTAATACGGCGATCTCTTTCAACAGGCTGTTAATTAAAGCATTTTTGCTTTCGATCCGTTGAACCAATATGTTGCTTTTGGATCGTTTTTTCAGAAATGGAAATACGAAATCGGTATCGCTTCGCGCCGATCCTTTATACAGGGCAAGGATTTCTTTCGCTTTCCTCGGCAGCGCAAGGTCGAGTTGCGTATCCGTTTTCTGAGTCATCAATTTTAGGTGGGTCTCCGTAATCCTATCCCAAGTCAGCGCCAGCAAATCGCCGAGACGGATTCCGCCCGCATAACAGGCGAACACGTAAAGATTCCGCGTATGCCAGATATTCGTGTTGACGGGCAGTTCCAGGTTTTCGATAGCTTGCAGTTCGTTTTCGGTCAGATACTCAATCCGGGGTTGTTCGAATTTGAATCGGTATTTACGAAACGGATACAGTTCCACAGGGATCAAGTCTTCGCGGATCGCATCGTTGAAAAGTTTGCGGATCATTTTGTAATTGCCGAGAATCGTATTGGTCGCATTGTGTTTTTCCTCGCGCAGGTATTTTTCGTACGCTTTCAAAAAATCTATATCGATGTCGGCGAATTTCAACTCCTTCCCGGCGTAGTCGTGAAGTTTGGTTAGGATGGATTGCATCTTTTTGTACATCCGGTAATTTCCGACCGTGACGAGGCTTTCGACATACGCTTCCGCATATTTCGTAAAACTTTCCCGGCTGTATCCCGTAAGGGTGCTTTTCAGTTGATCGGGATTGTATTTGCGGACTCCGTCGCTGATGTCGATAAAATAATCCTGTACTTTCGCTTTCTGTGCGGTAATCAGATTATTCAGCCGGACGTAATTGGAAACGCGCTTCGATTTTTTCACGCATTCCGCCTTTTCGTCCCAATCGTCCGGATGTACGAATACTCCGTCTACACGGATGTACTTTGCCTTGCGGTTGCGAATCGTTCTCAGATAAACGGGAGCCAATCCCCTCGCATTCATTTTATCCTTGCGGATAATTGCTTTTACACTGCTCATAATCAATCTTTTTATCTTGTTGTTCCTGTGTGGCGAAGGTAAAACAACAGGTAAAACAAATTCGACATTTAGAGGCGTTGAAAGACCTTTCTTGCCGAATGGTTTAAATTAAACAGGATTGATTTACAGTAAAATAGATAAAATAAAAGACATCGAAAGACAAAAATACGCAACCACGGGGACCACAGAAATGATCTCAAACGCTTGACTTTAATAAGTCGAGCGTTTTTTATTGGATAGCGTAGTAAAACATTGTGTCTTTCGATTTTTTAGAAAAGAGTACTAATCGGTGTCGGTTGTAAAAATATGGATTCTCGGCTCGAATGGGGGGAACGGCTCGTTCGGTCCGTTCGGTTGTTTTTCGGGATATGGTCGAGCCACTCTGAGCTTCCGGACTATATATAAAATGAGGAGACGCTACTTTTGAAAACGGCCGTAGGGAAGCTTTAAAGAAAAATCCTTGAGATTCTCGGATTCTGTTGGGCAAAGCGAGGAAGACGGAATTTTGACGATTTTCGAAGCCTCGTCTGTTTTCTCGGGCGTTCTGTTTGTTCGGCCGCATTGTACTCCCTGCTTTTCCTTGTTTCGCAGCTGTTTTTGAATGCGTTTGCGGTAAAAGTGCAGGATGTGGAAGTACCGTGGAATGTTCTTCGGACGTGACTTTCCCCCGGCCGGGTCCCGAAGGTTACGGATAAGGTTGTGCGGGGACGCTTTTCATTGTTTTTTCCTCTGTGGACTAAAAAGAAAATCCTTACATATTTCGATATGTAAGGATTTTACTCTTTTTGCGGCCTCTTTCTCAAAGCTTCGAGGGTGGAAGATGGGGCTCGAACCCACGACTTTCGGAACCACAATCCGACGCTCTAACCAACTGAGCTACATCCACCGTATGGAATTCGCGTCTTTTCAGACAGCGTGCAAATTTAATACACTTTTTGTTTAATGCAAAATTTTCGGCGGCTTCGACTGAAAAAAGGCCATACACGAGAAAAACGGCAACGGATCGACGGCGACAAGCGGACTGGGTGGTCTGTCCTTGAGCCGAAGGGGCGCTTCGTTCCCGGGAGCTTGGCCGGGAACGGTCCGGAGCACCGCCTTTTTCAGAAGGACTTGCGGGGCATTCGGCCGATACATCGGAGTGGAGCCGCGCAGAAATAAAAAAGCGCGGCTAACAAACGCATGGCTCAATCGCCGCAAAAGCGATTAGCCTCATCTCAATATTCCTTGCCGGAAGGTTTATCCGTATGCAGGACCGGTTTTGCAGAAATACCGGTTGCGGCGAGCCGTCCGTTTCTTGCCGGTCGGTATCGGTCATCGTGCCGCCCGTCCCTGTCGTCGGCATGACGGAATCTATGTCTCTGACCGGCTTTTACAGCAGGCGATTCTCGGCGAAGTAGCGCCACAGGGGCGCGGCGTGAAGCGCTTGCTTGATCCTGTCGCCGAGCAGCAGGTCGCGCACTTGTTCCGGCGTCAGCAGATGGACTGTCAGGTCCTCCGTCGATTCGAGGTGCTGTTCCGAAATCCGCTCGACGTCCGTCGCTACGAAACAGTGCGTCAGGTTTGTCTGCGTCGACGGATTGGCCGACACGACCATCAGCTCGCTCCATTGTCCTCCGCCGAATCCTGTCTCCTCCAGCAGTTCCCGGCGGGCCGCCGCCTCGGGCGTCGCGTCTTGAGGATCGCGCACGCCGGCGCACAGCTCGAAGCAAGTCCGGTCGAGCCCCCGCCGGTACTGACGCACGAAAACGAATTCTCCCGTGCATGTGCGGGCGATCGTATTGACCCAATCGGGGTATTCCAACACGTAATATTCGGGAATCTCGCCTCCTCCGGGCAGGCCGATCCGCTCGCGTCGCACCGTCAGCCATGGGCGTCGGAACAGGTACTCGCTTCGGAGCACCTTCCATTTTCGTTCTTCCTTGTCGTTTTCCATATGTTCGGTCATTGATGTTGTCCGGACGGGGAGAGCGTCCTCTTCCATCGTTCCCGCTCGCCCGGACGTCCGCAGGAAAGAGCCCTGTCGTGGTCATAGCCCGGAAGCTCCTGTACGAACCGTGCACCCGGCGGGCCATTCGGGAACAAGAATAATCAAAAATAGCGGTTCGTCCAAACGGTCCGGCATGCTCGGCCGATTCCGTCTTCGTCTGTCCGATCGCGTGAGGGTTTCGGTCGGACGCACGACATGGGAAAATTCCGGTAAAGAAACCCTGTCCCGTTTGTCTGACGGCAGCAGGAAGCATCGGGCGCGGCTTCTCCGTATTGTTAGCCGGAGCGGTTTCCGATGCGCCGATTCCGATCGGTCCGGGTTTCCTGACAAAATGACGCGCCGGGTCTCGGCAATCGCTCTGCGGAGCATATTCCCGGACCGTGTCCGGCACAGCTCGCCGGAGGGGAAGCCGAAAAACGGGCGGCCGGCACGTTATTCTATTTATTTGGCGTATATTTGCACCGATTTATGATTTGTCACTTGTATCGGGCAATTCGCCGTTCCGGCGCCGAAGACCTCGGCTTTTACACGTCGGTCATATTCGAACACCAATCCATTCACACATGACTCAAACAGAAGAATTCAGCGCCCTCGGGCTGACCGACCGGACGCTCGAGGCGATTCGCTCGAAAGGCTTCGAGACCCCGTCGCCCATACAGAGGCTGACGATTCCCGCGCTGCTCGACACCGAAAAGACGAACGACATCATCGCGCAGGCCCAGACCGGGACCGGCAAGACCGCCGCGTTCGGCCTGCCGATTCTCGAACGGCTCCGTCCGCTCAAGGGCGCGACTCAGGCCCTGATCCTTGTTCCTACGCGCGAGCTGGCGCTGCAAGTGACCGAAGAACTGCTGTCGCTGAACGGCCGCAGCAAGCTGTCGATCTCGGCCATCTACGGCGGCGCTTCGATGAGCGAGCAGCTCCGCAGACTGTCCAAGGGCGTCGACGTGGTCGTCGGAACGCCGGGCCGGATACTCGACCACTTGCACCGGGGAACGCTCGACATCCGGGAACTCCAGTACCTGATCCTCGACGAGGCCGACGAAATGCTGAACATGGGCTTCATCGAGGATATCGAAGAAATCCTCTCCCATGCGAACGACCGGCGACGCATTCTGCTCTTTTCGGCCACGATGCCCGAACGGATCATCTCGCTGTCGAAAAAGTACATGCGCGACAGCGAATTGCTCCGGGTCCCCTCGCAGGAGATGACGACCGAGCTGACCGACCAGATTTATTTCGAAGTGCGCGACAGCGACAAGTTCGACGCGCTGACGCGCATCATCGACACGGAACCCGAGTTTTACGGCATCGTTTTCAGCCGCACCAAGGTGGGCGTCGACGAGCTGGTGAACCGGTTGACCGAAAGAGGGTACGCGGCCGAGGGGCTGCACGGCGACGTTTCGCAGGGACAGAGGGAGAAAATCCTCCGCAAGTTCAAGAAAAAGCTGGCCAATATTCTGGTGGCTACCGACGTGGCGGCGCGCGGGATCGACATCAACAACCTGACCCACGTAATCAACTACTCGTTGCCGCAGGACACCGAATCGTACGTCCATCGGATCGGCCGGACCGGCCGCGCGGGCAATACGGGAACCGCGGTCACGTTCATTTCGCCCGCCGAATTCCGCCAGTTCGGCTACCTCAGGCGCGACATCAAGGCGCAGATCAAAAAGGAGAGCCTGCCTTCCGCTCAGGACGTGATCGAGATCAAGAAGACGAGGATCAAAGACGATCTGGCGGAAATCATCGAGAACGGATCGTACGAAAAGTACCGGGAAATGGCCGCCGAGATGCTTTCCGGTCTTGCGCCCGAAGTCGCGCTGGCTTCGCTGCTGCAACTGGCTTTCGATAACGAGCTCGACGAGAGCCGCTATCCCGAGATCCGCTCGATCAATGTCGACCGGAAGGGCACCGCTCGGCTGTTTCTGGCGGTCGGCAGGGCGGACGGGTACGATGCCCGCAAGCTGGCCGAGCTTCTGCGGCGCGAGTGCGGGCTGCCCGACGGCAAGATCGGCGATCTGCGGGTGCTGGAGAGCTATTCGTTCGTATCGGTTCCGTTCTCGGAGGCCCGCGAGGCGATCCGCAGGCTGAACGACATTCACCGGGGCGGACGGCCGATCGCCCGGTTGGCCAAGGAAAGCGCGCCGCAGAAAGAATTTCGGCACGATCGGCCTGCCGGAAACAAAGGCGCGGGTCGGAATACGGGTGGCCGCCGCGAAGTCCGTCCTGCCGGGAAAACGGAACGGACAGCCTCGCGTGGCAGGAAAGAGCCGTCCGTCGAGTCGATCGAATGGGACGCGATCAGCTGGGGCACGGGCGCCGTCGCCAAAAAAGGAAGCGGCTGGGGCGGCAAGAGCGGGTTCGACCGGCGAGCGATCTCGAAGAAGCGAACGAAGCGCTGATAGCTGGCCCGTGCGCGCGCCGAGTGACAAACTGGCACGGGAACTGACATGAAATCGCCCTATTTGTCAGTTTTTTCAGTCGAAAGTGTGACAAATTTCCTTTGGCATATTATATGCAGATTTTCCCGCCGTGCCCGGCGGAAGGCCGGAGATGCGCGAAACAAGCGAACCAAATATCAATCACTTAAAAACGTATAAAGCTATGAACGTTAAACCGTTAGCAGACAGAGTTCTGATCGAGCCCAATCCGGCCGAAGAGAAGACAGCCGGAGGATTGTTCATCCCTGATACGGCCAAGGAGAAACCGCTGGCCGGCAAGGTGATCGCCGCAGGTCCCGGCACGAGCGACGTGAAAATGGAAGTCAAGGTGGGCGACCAAGTACTGTACGGCAAGTATGCCGGCACGGAGATCACGATTGACGGCAAGGACTACCTGATCATGAAGCAGGGCGATATCCTCGCCATTATCTAATGGGCCCGGGAGTCAATCCCCCGACTATCGAACCGAACGTCTAATTCTTAAACGAAAACAATCATGGCAAAAGAGATCAAATACAATACCGAAGCCCGCGAGTTGCTCAAGGAAGGCGTCGACGCGCTGGCTAACGCAGTGAAGGTCACCCTCGGCCCGAAAGGCCGCAACGTCGTTATCGACAAGAAGTTCGGTGCGCCGCAAGTGACCAAGGACGGTGTAACCGTAGCCAAGGAGATCGAGCTGGAAGACCCGATCGCCAATATGGGCGCCCAGATGGTCAAGGAAGTGGCCTCGAAGACGGCCGACGACGCCGGAGACGGTACGACGACCGCTACGGTGCTGGCACAGGCTATCGTGGGCGTAGGCGTTAAGAACGTGACTGCCGGCGCAAACCCGATGGACCTGAAGCGCGGCATCGACAAGGCCGTAGCCGTCGTCGTGGAGAATCTGCGTAAGCAGAGTCAGGAAGTCGGCGGCGACATCAACAAGATCGAGCAGGTCGGCACGATCTCGGCCAACAACGACAACGCGATCGGCAAGCTGATCGCCGAGGCGATGAGCAAAGTCAACAAGGAAGGCGTCATCACCGTCGAGGAGGCTAAGGGAACCGAGACGCATGTGGACGTGGTCGAGGGCATGCAGTTCGACCGGGGATACATATCGCCCTACTTCATGACCGATTCCGAGAAAATGGAGGCCGTCATGGAGAAGCCGTTGATCCTGATCACGGACAAGAAGGTTTCGACGATGAAAGAAATCATGGGCGTGTTGGAACCCGCCGCACAGAACGGGCGCGCGTTGGTGATCATCGCCGAGGATGTCGACGGAGAGGCGCTGGCCGCTTTGGTCGTGAACAAGCTGCGTGGCACGCTGAAGATCGCGGCCGTCAAGGCTCCGGGCTTCGGCGACCGCCGCAAGGAGATGCTCGAGGATATCGCCATTCTGACGGGCGGTACGGTTATCTCGGAAGAGAAGGGTATCCGTTTGGATCAGGCTACGCTCGACATGCTGGGCTCGGCCGAGAAGGTGATCGTCAACAAGGAAAACACGACCATCGTGAACGGCACGGGCGACAAGAAAGCCATTGCCGACCGCGTCGCTCAGATCCGCAAGCAGATGGAAATCTCGACGTCGGACTATGACAAGGAGAAGCTGGCCGAGCGTCTGGCCAAGCTCGCGGGCGGCGTAGCCGTGCTGTACGTCGGCGCAGCCAGCGAGGTGGAAATGAAAGAGAAGAAAGACCGCGTGGACGACGCGCTGGCCGCAACGCGCGCTGCCGTTGAGGAAGGTATCATCCCGGGCGGCGGCGTAGCCTACATCCGTGCCGTGGAGGCCCTCGAAAAGCTCAAAGGCGAAAACGAGGATGAGACGACCGGCATTCAGATCGTCAAGCGCGCGATCGAGGAGCCGTTGCGCCAGATCGTATCGAACGCCGGCGGCGAGGGCTCGGTCGTAGTGGCCAATGTTAAGAACGGCAAGGGTGCTTACGGCTATAACGCTCGCGCGGATAAGTACGAGGATATGTTCAAGGCCGGTATCATCGACCCGACGAAGGTGGCCCGTGTGGCGCTGGAGAATGCCGCCTCGATCGCCGCGATGTTCCTGACCACCGAGTGCGTGCTGGTCAACAAGAAGGAAGCCGAGGCTCCTGCAGCCATGCCGCAGGGCATGGGCGGAATGGGCGGCATGATGTAGTTCGTCCGGAACGAAACGGTGTTTTTTAAAAAGCGCGGCCGGAAACGGCCGCGCTTTTTTTATGCCGTGTCTTCTGTCGGGGGCCGGACGTTGAACCGACGCGTGGCATGGCCGGCTGGCGTTACGTTTTGCCGGTGACCCGGTCGTCCGCTGCTTTTGTACTTTCGGTTATACGTCTTACTGTGCCGGACCTCGAGTTTTTGATACTTTCGGTTTTCCTGCATGAAATCCTTCCGGCTTGAGGTAAGAGCCTAATCAGATATTATGACTGCAAGCCGAGACCGGCGGATATAAAAACTCCGGTCGCGAACGTGCTCGGTACGTGGGAGTATAGAACCGCCTTCGAACTCATGGAGCTCGGTTATAATATGTGGTAAAAGCCCGGAAGTATTCCTTCCCGCACCTCCTGCCGGGCCGTTTGTATCGGATAGCGAAGGCGGATTTTCGTCGGCAGTTGTCGGACCGGTATTTCGACGGTTGATTCTCGGCAAGCGTCGCGTCTGAAACGGGACCGGTCTCCGTGGCGGCGCTTCTTCGGTCGGCCGCAGAGAAAGGCATCGTTTCCTTTCGATCTCCGATTGCTTGACGCTCCGGCTCTCTTTGCATCCGCAAGCCGTAAACGCGGCCGGATCGTCCGGGTCGCAGCGGACGGAATCGCTTTGCGGCTGTTTCGATAAAAATGGTTACCTTTGGGGCCGTAAACCAAACTGCAAGAAACTATGCACGCATTCGTATTCCCGGGTCAGGGCGCCCAGTTCGTCGGAATGGGCAAGGACCTTTACGACAACGTTCCGCTGGCCAAGGAGCTGTTCGATCGGGCCAACGAAATCTTGGGGTTTCCGATCACGGATATCATGTTCGCCGGCACGGACGAGCAACTCAAGCAGACGAAGGTGACCCAGCCGGCCATTTTCCTGCATTCGGTCATTCTGGCCCGCTCGCTCGGCGACGCGTTCAAGCCCGACATGGCCGCCGGTCACTCGCTGGGCGAGTTCAGCGCGCTGGTAGCCGCCGGAGCGCTCGGCTTCGAGGACGGGCTGAAGCTCGTGTCGAAGCGCGCTATGGCGATGCAGAAAGCCTGCGAGCAGAATCCCTCGACGATGGCCGCGATCATCGCGCTGCCGGACGAAAAGGTCGAGGAGATCTGCGCGTCGGTCGACGGCGTGGTCGTTCCGGCCAATTACAACTGCCCGGGCCAGCTCGTCATTTCGGGCACGAACGAGGCGATCGACGAGGCCTGTGCCAAGCTGACCGCTGCGGGAGCCAAGCGGGCGCTGAAACTGAACGTCGGCGGCGCATTTCACTCTCCGCTGATGGAGCCGGCCCGCGTCGAACTGGAAGCCGCCATCGCGGCCGCGCCTTTCGCGAAGCCGGTTTGTCCCGTATACCAGAACGTGGATGCGAAGCCCCACACCGATCCGGCCGAGATCCGCGCGAACCTGATCGCCCAACTGACCTCGCCGGTACGTTGGACGCAGATCGTTCAGAACATGCTTGCCGACGGAGCCACGTCGTTCACCGAGCTCGGTCCGGGCAGCGTGTTGCAAGGGCTGATCAAGAAAGTGGACCGCTCGGCCGTTTGCGAGTCGAAGCAGTCGCTGTAATTCCTGATCGTTGATTGACAGGCGGTTCCTTTTGCGGGGGACCGCTTTTTTTTATGACGTTCCGGAGCCGTGGAGTGAATTAAATTGCAAATATTTATCAATATTCTCGTAAGTCTGAAAATTTTTTAGTTATTTTGCGCGTTATAAAGATCGAGCGGAGAGGAAGACGCCGCGGGCCCGCGTATCGGCTTAGGCAACCGATTCATGCAGAAGGACGGATTCGGAGACGGGAGCGCGCCTTTGCAGGACGCGTATTGCGGGTGTTGTCGGGCTTTTTTTGCGAAGATCGGAGATAGTTAAATAATTTCGTTTTCGGGAGGGGGAACGATTGAAAAAATGTAGTATCTTTATCATCATGCCGCAAGAAAACCTTGCGTTTTTTCGCGTGCGCCAAAAACGGACACAAATTGGCTTCATACAAAAAACATCACTCACCCATGATTTCATTACAGGAATTTTTCAACAGGCCTGAGCATGCTCAGGCTAAAGGCATTGTTCAGAAGAACAACATCATCAAACGTAATATTATCGCTCATATGGCCATCGCCGGCGATTCGACGCTCGCCGATCTGGCCAAGAAGCTGCACATCAGCATTCCGACGGTCACCAAGCTGGTCGAGGAGCTGCTCGCCGAGAACATTATCGCCGACCGGGGCAAGATCGAGACCAGCGGCGGTCGCCGGCCCAACGTCTACGGCCTGACCAACTCGGCGATCTATTTCGCGGGAATCGAGGTCAGCCGCGACCAGATCGTGCTGGTCATAACGGACCTTCAGAACAATATCATCCAGTCGGAACGCAAGAGCGATTTCGCGCTCGACGATACGGACGAGTGCCTCGAAACCATTTGCTCGACGATCGAGAATTTCCTCGCCGGCAGCGGCATCGACCGCACCAAGCTGCTGGGTATCGGCGTTTGCATGGCCGGCCGCGTCAATCCGAAAACGGGGCGAAGCTACAAATATTTCACTCATAAGGAACAGTCGCTGAGCGAAATCATGGAAAAACGCTTCGGACACCGCGTGCTGATCGAGAACGATACCCGCGCGCGCTGCTACGGAGAGTACGTCAAGGGATGCACCGGTCAGGAAAAGAACATCATTTACCTGAACCTGGGCCGAGGCGTGGCCATCGGCATCATCATCGACGGCAAACTCTACTACGGCCGCTCGGGATTTGCCGGAGAGTTCGGCCATACGCCCTATTTCGATAACGAGATCATCTGCGACTGCGGCAAGAAAGGCTGTCTCGAGACGGAAGTGTCGGGCATCGCGATCGAGAACAAGATGATGAACCAGATCCGTAACGGACGCACGACGATTCTGATGGATAAGTTCCAGAAGCAGCACAAGATTCATATCAACGACATCATCGGCGCCGCGAGAAACGACGATACGCTGTCGATCGAGCTGATCGAGGAGGCCGGCGAGAAGATCGGCAAGAGCATCGCTTTTCTGATCAACATCTTCAATCCGGAGCAGGTCATCATCGGAGGCAGTCTGGCCAATGCGGGCGACTATCTGATGCTGCCGCTCAAGTCGGCGGTCAACAAGTATTCGTTGCGGCTCGTGTATAACGACACGTTGTTCCGCGCGACGACGCTCGACGACAGCATCGGCTCGCTGGGCGCCGCGATGCTGATCCGCAACCAGATCATATCACTTTAAACTCGGAGATCCGCGCTATGACCAACCCGATGGAAAACGAGCTGATCCGGCTCCGCGCGTTGGAACCCGACGACGTGCAGGTTCTCTACAAGTGGGAGAACGATACGGAAGTCTGGAAGGTCAGCAATACGATCGTCCCGTTCTCGAAATACATGCTGTTGCAGTTCATTGCGAACCAGCAGCGTGACATTTTCGAGACGCGACAGCTGCGCCTGATCATCGAATCGAAGCAGAGCGGGAAGCCCGTCGGCGCGATCGACCTGTTCGACCTCGATCCGTACAACTGCCGCGCGGGAGTCGGAATCCTGATCTATGACAAGCGCGATCAAGGGCAGGGATACGCTTCCCAAGCGCTGTCGTCCCTGATCCGGTACGGCTTTCAGGTGCTGGGACTCAATCAACTCTACTGCGATATTCCTTCGCATAACATCCGCAGTCTGGCGCTGTTCAAAAGCAAGGGGTTCACGGTCGTCGGACTGAAAAAGGAATGGACGAGAACCACGTCGGACTGGCAGGACGAATATATGCTTCAATTGCTAAATCCCCAGAAATGGGGATAAATCGGGCAGGCCTTCCACGACCGCATAGCGTCCGGTAGAACGATCGAGGCTGCTGCAGCAATGCAGCAGCCCGTTCGTTATCAGTACATAAGGGGCCGCCACGACGCTGTTGTACCGCACGGCCTGAGCGAACACTTCGCGACCGAGCGGCACGTCCGGCGCCTTGCATTCGGCCAGCAGGCACGGCCGGCCGTCGCGGCCCGTCACGACCACGTCGGCGCGCTGGGCCGCGCCCGACAATGCGACGGGATACTCCTGCGAGACATTTCCGGGCGGCACGCCGCCCCGCTCGACCAGCAAGCGGATCAGATGCTGCCGGACCCACTCCTCAGGCGTCAGCACGAGCCATCGTCGGCGAACGGCGTCCCATATCTTGGGCGGATTTTCCATTAGCCGCATCCGGAATACGAATCGGGGAAAATTAAGTTGCGTCAGCGCGCTCATCTATTCCAAAAAATTCCTATCTTGTCTCAAATTTTCGCTTCCGGACAAAAGACTTCTAATGCGCTCTTTTTCTGCCGGAAAGCAAAGATAAGCAAGTTTCGCGGAGAAGCAAAATGTCATAACGAATCATAAAGAACAGATGGGAAACAACGCGAAAAGCAAGAAAGAAGAGGCCCTTCTCTACCATTCGGAAGGGCGGCCGGGCAAGATCGAGGTCGTCCCGACCAAACCGTACAGCACCCAGAAAGACCTTTCGCTGGCCTATTCTCCGGGCGTGGCCGAGCCTTGTCTTGCCATACAGGAGAATCCCGACGACGCCTACAAGTATACGGCCAAGGGCAACCTGGTGGCAGTCATTTCGAACGGCACGGCCGTGCTCGGACTGGGCGACATAGGGGCGATGGCCGGCAAGCCGGTTATGGAAGGCAAAGGACTTTTGTTCAAAACGTTCGCCGACATCGACGTATTCGACATCGAGGTGAATACGAAAAATACGGAGCAGTTCATCGAGACGGTCAAGAATATTTCGGTCACCTTCGGCGGCATCAACCTCGAGGACATCAAGGCTCCCGAATGTTTCGAGATCGAGGAGCGCCTGAAAGAGGAGCTCCCGATCCCGGTCATGCACGACGACCAGCACGGCACGGCGATCATCTCGTCCGCCGCGCTGCTCAATGCGCTCGAGATCACCGGTAAGAAGATCGACCGCGTGCAGGTGGTCGTCAACGGGGCCGGAGCGGCCGCCGTCTCGTGCGCCAAGCTTTATATGGCGCTGGGCGTCCGCCCCGAAAATCTGGTCATGTGCGACAGTAAGGGCGTCATTACGACCCGCCGGACGAACCTCAGCGCCGCCAAGGCGCAATTCGCGACCGACCGCGACATTGCCACGCTGGCCGAAGCGCTTCGGGGCGCCGACGTATTCCTCGGCCTGTCGGTAGCCGACGTGCTGACGCAGGAAATGGTGCGCAGCATGGCCGCCGATCCGATCGTGTTCGCGCTGGCGAATCCCAATCCCGAAATCTCGTACGACAACGCGATGGCTGCCCGCGAGGACATCATTTTCGCAACGGGCCGTTCCGACTATCCGAACCAGGTCAACAACGTGCTCGGATTCCCCTATATCTTCCGGGGGGCTTTGGACGTGCGGGCGACGAAGATCAACGAGGAGATGAAAATCGCCGCCGTGCTCGCGCTCGCCAAGCTGGCCAAAGAACCCGTTCCCGACATCGTGGCCGCCGCATACAACGACAACGACATCACTTTCGGTCGCGAGTACCTGATTCCCAAGGCGCTCGATCCGAGGCTGATCTCCTGTATCTCGGCCGCCGTCGCGAAAGCGGCCATCGAGTCGGGAGTCGCCCGCAAAGAGATCACCGACTGGAAAGCCTACATGGCCGAGCTCGAGAGCCGCATGGGCCGGGACGACAAGCTGATGCGGGCCATCCGCTCGAAAGTGGTGACGGCCGCGCCGCGCCGCATCGCCTTCAGCGAGGGAGAGCGTCTGTCGACGATCAAGGCCGCCGTACATTTGGCCAACGAGAACATCGCCATGCCGCTGCTTGTGGGCAGCCGGTCCAAGATCAACGCGCTGCTCCGCGAGAATCATCTGACGCTCGATCCCCGGTGCATCGTCGATTTCCAGAGCGACGAGCAGGAGGCGCGTCGTAACCGCTATGCGACGCTTCTCTACAACAAGGTCAGCCGCAAGGGAGTCCGCATGAGCGAGGCGATCGAGTACATGATGCAGCGCGACTGGTTCACGCTGATGATGGTCGACGCCGGCGATGCCGATACGTCGATTCTCGGTTATACGCATCGCTATACCGATGCGCTGAAGCCTGTCCGACAGATTTTCACGACGAACAGCAACACGACGCTGGCTACGATGGAAATCGTGACGACCAAGCGCGGACCGATGTTCTTCGCCGACACGGCAGTCAATCCGAGTCCTACGGTCGAGGATCTGGTCAACACGGCGCTGATGGCCGCGCAGACCGTACGCAACTTCGGTATCGAACCGGTGATCGGGATGCTCTCGCACTCCAATTTCGGAACGGATACCGAGCCGCTGGCCGTCAAGATCGCCAAGGCGGTCGAAATCCTGCATTTCCAGTATCCCGACCTGCTCGTCGACGGCGAGATGAAAGCCGACATCGCGCTCAACAAGCAGGCCCGCAACGAGTTCTATCCGTTCAACAAGCTGGGCGACCGCGAAATCAACGTGCTGATTTTCCCGAACCTGTCGTCGGCCAACATTTCGTACAAGATGATGGAGATTCTCGGCGGGGCCGAGATCAACGGTCCGATCCTGATGGGACTCAACCGCTCGTGCGTTCACCTGATTCCGGAAGTGGCCTCGACGCGCGCGATCCGCAACTTGAGCGTGATCGCCGCGGCCGAAACGATTCCGTCGAAATAGAGGAACGGCGCCGCTTCCGGCCGGTAACGGGAAACGGGTTTCCGGGGAAATTAGGACAAGTTCGGCCGCAAACAGCGAGGACCCGTCATACGGACGGGTCCTCGCTGTCTGTTCGGTATGTCCATTGCTAATTCGGGAGCCTCGTCCGTAAAGGGGCGGAATATTGCGGAATTTCGGGGAAGAAGCGGGCCGCTTGCCCGGGCTGCCGCGAGGAGGCGGCGACATCCGGTTTCGGTTCCGTCCCGGTCTCGTCTCGGCGCGCCGGACTTCTTCGGGAGGCCGGACAGGGGGTCGAGTCGTTATGGACCGGGCAATTCTTCTCCGTTCGGTGCGACGTATGGCGCTATTACCGGCCGCCGGTGCCATTTTTTCCTGTTCGGGGTGCCCCGGTACGGCCGGGACTTCGCCGGTCGATTGGAAACGGGGCACGCGCGAAGGGACCGGGCAAGTTCGATCTGTTCCGCTTGAATAATATTCCGTCCGGTCGGAAAAACGGAACCGGTCGTCGGGACGAGACTCGGTTTTGAAAGTCCCGATCAGGCTACGGCGCAAAAAGTGAAGGTGGAAAGATCGTTGCCGAGGACAGCGACGGAGTATGCGGAGACCGGGCCGATCCTTTCGAGGCGTCGTGCGGATGGAACCGGCACGTTTTGCGAAATGCGCCGGACTTGTGTCCGCCTCGGTTGGTCGTATGATTTGCATATTCTGGCAATGGGAGAGCCTCGGTCGCAACGCCGGCGCCAACGCCGACCTGACCGACGATCCCGCGCGGATCGAATGGAGGGAGTTCTACGAGCTGCCCCGGTACGGCATGGTCAGAGCGTTCGAGGGAGCCTACATGTACGCCCGAGGCATTTGGCGTCCCGAGACGAACAGTTGCATGAACAACAACGTCTCGTACTTCAACGCGCCGAGCCGAAAGAAAATCGTCGAGCGCATCATGGAACTGAGCGGCCGATCGTTCGACATGAACGACTTCCTCGCCAAGGATGCGATCAATCTGTCGACCTCGGCCCGGAGCCGGCTGCGCGAGCCCCGGGCAGGCGAGCTGTTCGTGCCTTTTGCTCCGCCCGTACTTACCGTGGGCGCTCCCCGGCGATAGGCAAGGCATTCCCCCCGTAAAACAAGACGCGACGCGTATGTCTCCGCAACGGACATACGCGTCGCATTTCAGAAAGCCTGTCACCGACGACGGACAGATTCCCCAATTGAGCGACTGCGTACATGGAAGCAGGGAACGGCACGACCGTAGCAGATGACGCAAGATCGGCGGGCCGATCCGAACTCGCCGGGCAACTCCTGCACCTCTCGGTCCATCGCGCCGGCACGGCTGCGACATTTCTCCGAAAATCGCTATATTCGCATGATAATCGCCGGCCGCACAGGAAACGGGACTCGAACGGCCCCGTCCATACCGGGGGAAAGCGCATCCGACGGCAACCGCAGCGCGACGGAGCGGCCGGCCCGTTTTCCCGCATCACACGAAACCGAACCGAATGAGCCTAAAACTGCAAAGTTTCGGACCGATCGCCGACAAGCACAGCCGCGTGCTCGTGCTGGGCACGATGCCGGGCGCAATGTCGCTCGCAAAAAGACAGTATTACGGTCACCCGCGCAACGCATTCTGGCCGATCATGGCACGGCTGTGCGACCGGGAACTGCCCGAAGACTACGCGTTGCGGAAAGCCATGCTGCTCGACGCGGGCATCGCGCTGTGGGACGTCTGCGGAGAGTGCGAGCGGGAAGGAAGCCTCGACAGCAACATCTGCCACGAGAAGCCGAACCGCATAGACGAACTGCTGCGCAGCTATCCCTCGATCCGCGCGATCGCTTTCAACGGACAGGGCGCCGCACGACTGTACAGGAAACACTTCGGCCCGCTCGCCTCGGAATACGGTCCGCTGATCCTGCCTTCGACCAGCCCCGCCCATGCCGTCGCGTTCGATAAGAAACTGGACGGATGGATGCGGTTGCGCGACCTGCTCGTGCCGGCGGACGAAGCATCCCGCCCGTGCCCTCCCGCCGGTCCCGATACGGACGGACTGTCCGAACGTCCGCATGTTCATCACGGCGGCTTGTCCGGCCGAATTTACGCCCGCGCATCGTCCGTCTCCACCGGCTGCGCCCAAGGGATCGGCCCGACAGGACGCCAGCAGTCCGTAAAATATAGCAAAAAACGGTACTTCCCCGGCGACATGTTCCAACCGGCAGAACGACTTCGCCGGGGAGTGCCCACGGTAAGCACGGGCGGAGCAAAAGGCACGAACAGCTCGCCT
>ERZ857982.1010-NODE-1010-length-31000-cov-10.971724_pt1 | contig 31000 bp, 26 predicted proteins | sample MGYA00519955_ERZ857982 | MGnify/ENA primary metagenome ERZ857982 (study PRJEB31778, sample SAMEA3449416) | human gut metagenome | biome: human gut; feature: human-associated habitat; material: faeces | place: United Kingdom | collected 2010/2012 ... | reverse complement strand
GCAGCTGCGGGAAAAGGGTATCCTGCTTGCGGTGCAATTCATTTGACAATCTGCCCCCGAAAAGGTTTCCCTCCCCCTGCATCTCTTTTCCCGCTTATACCATTTATTCCACGATGGTGGCGCGCTTGATGATGACGGGCTGCATGGGCACGTCTTCGTAGTAGCCGCGGCTGCCGGTCTTGACGGCCGCGATCTGGTCCACCACGTCCTGGCCGCGGATGACCTTGCCGAACACGGCATAGCCCCAGCCCTGCGGGTCCTTGCTGCGGTGGTCGAGGAAGCTGTTGTCCTTGACGTTGATGAAGAACTGGGCCGTGGCCGAATGCGGGTCGGAAGTACGGGCCATGGCGATGGTATACTTGCGGTTGCGCAGACCGTTGTCGGCTTCGTTCTTGATGGGGGCGCGGGTGGTCTTTTCGCGCAGGCTGGCGGTCATGCCGCCGCCCTGGATCATGAAGTCCTTGATGACGCGGTGGAAGATGGTGCCGTCATACTGGCCGGCCTTGACGTATTCCAGAAAGTTGGCCGTGGTCATGGGAGCCTTGCGGGCATCCAGACGCACGAGGATGTCGCCCATGCTGGTCTCCAGTTTGACGACGGGGTCCGGGCCCTGGGCGCGGATGGCCTGGGGGGCGGCCAGCAGGGCGCAGGCCAGCAGCAGGACGGGCAGCATACGGGTGAAGAGAGTGAATTTCTTCATGAAGGGTTCTCCTTGATGATCTGTCGCACTATGCCGGTGCGACAGGCGCACGGTAGCATGTGCCGGGGGGAGCGGCAAGGGAAGGGGAGGCCGGAAACCCGCAGACGGAGGGGCTTAGGATAGGGACGGCCCTTCAGCAATGGGGGAGGCCGGACGGTGCGGGAGCATCAGGTCCGGACGGAGCCCGTGCGGCAGGGACGGGAAACGGCCCTCATCCCGTCCGCCGGTGGCTCCTGCCGGCCCGGCAGGGGAGCGAGGGCTTCCTTCCCGGGATCATGGGGCCATGACCGGCAGCCTGGCCCGGCCGGGACTTGCTTTTGCGCGCCATATCCCTATATGTTAAGCAAGGAATGAAAGTACGGCCGTGCATGCCGCGCGGCCAAATCCCGGAGGAAAAACATGACTGTTCGTACCATTGCGCAAAGCGCTGTGAGCGCCGTTTCCATCTATATGCGCCAGGTCTACTTGTGGATGACCGCCGGTCTGGCCATCACGGCCGTGACGGCCTTTGCCGTGGCGTCCAGCCCCGACCTGCAGATGGCCATCCTGGGCAACATGGTGATCATGATCGCCCTCATCGTGGCCCAGTTCGGCATGGTCATCGCCCTGGGCGCCGCCATCCACAAAATGTCGGCCACCACGGCCACGGCGGTGTTCATCGCCTATTCGGCCCTGACCGGCCTGACCCTGTCCAGCATCTTCGTGGTCTATCCCATCGGTTCCATCGCCAATGCCTTCCTGACGGCCACGGGCACCTTCCTGGCCATGTCGGTGTACGGCACGGTGACCAAGCGTGACCTGACCGGCATGGGCAACTTCCTGATGATGGGCCTGTTCGGCATCATCATCGCGTCCATCGTCAACATCTTCCTGGCCAGCAGCATGATGGACTTCGTCATCAGCTGCATCGGCGTGCTGATCTTCACCGGCCTCACCGCCTATGACACCCAGAAGCTGCGCGCCTTCGGCATGAACGCTCCTGTGGACGACGCCACGGCCATGCGCCGCGGTGCCCTGCTGGGCGCCCTGGAACTGTATCTGGACTTCATCAACCTGTTCCTGATGCTGCTGCGTCTGTTCGGCGGCAACCGCGACTAGCGGGCTTTGACACGCCCTCTTTCTCCGCCCGCACATGAGGGGAAAGAGGGAAGGTCCCGCGCCCTGTATTGGCGGGAAAGCTGCAGTAGCGAAAGGGGCGCAGGATGGATGGCAGCCTGTGGAGCGGCCACTCCGATGATATGACAGAGGGGCGGAAGGGTGACCTTCCGCCCCTCTTGTGTCTTGCCGGCTTTGACAAGCGGGCCCGGGGCCCGTATGCAGGACGGACGGACACTTTGTGCAAACATCGTCGCCCTGTGCGGCGTACAAGGATCTATGAGCAAGGAAAACAACTACTTCGATCTCCCGGCCGGTCTTGATGACGCCGAGCTGCTGGAGATCTTCCATGAACAGAACCGTCCCCTGCGCCTGGATGCCCTGCTGCGGGTCACGGGCCTGCCGCGTGCGGCCCGCAAGATACTGGAAGACCAGCTCTATGCCCTGGCTGACGAAGGCCGGCTGGTGCGCCTGCAGGGCGGGCTCTGGGCCCGTGCCGACGGCCTGCGCCAGGTGCGCGGCCGCTACATGGCCCTGCGCAGCGGCGCGGGCGGTTTCGTGACGCCCCTGGGCGACAACGGGCAGGTGACCGGCCCGGACATCTTCATCCACCCCCTGCAGGCGGGCGATGCCTGGCATCAGGACATGGTGCGTGTGGCCCTGTCGCCGCGTTCGCATGCCCGCGGCAAGAGCCAGGAAGGCCGCATCGTGGAGGTGCTGGAGCGCGGCTGCCGCGAGGTGCCCGTGCACGTGATCCATGTGACCGGACGCCGCGCCCTGTGCCGTCCGGCGGACAGCCGCATGCCCTTCGATGTCAGCGTGGAGCTGCCCGGGGACATGGAGCGCCCCTCCGGCGGTTCGCTGCTGCTGGTGGCGCCGGAAAAACGTCTGGCCGCCGACCTCTGGCAGGCCCGTCTGCTGCAGGCCGTGGGCCGGGAAGACGACATCGCCGTGCAGGAGGACCTGGTCAAACTCAATCACGAGGTACCGCGGGAGTTCCCGCCCCGGGTCCAGGCCGAGGCCGACGCCCTGCCGTCCGCGCCCCAGCATGCCGACATGGCCGGGCGCGAGGACGTGCGCGCGTTGCCGCTGGTGACCATCGACGGCGCCGATGCCCGTGACTTCGACGATGCCGTGCAGGTGGAGGCCCGCCCCGGCGGGGGCTGGCTCCTGCGTGTGGCCATCGCCGACGTGAGCCATTATGTGCGCCCGCGCTCGGCGCTGGATACCGAAGCCCTGGCGCGCGGCAATTCCTGGTATTTCCCCACGTCGGTGGAGCCCATGCTGCCGCCCGCCCTGTGCGACGGCCTGTGCAGCCTGCGTCCTGACGAAGACCGGCTGGCCATGCTGGCCGAGATCCCCTTTTCCGCCACCGGGCAGCCGGGCAGGCCGCGCTTCGCGGCGGTGGTCATGCGTTCGGCGGCCCGCCTGACCTACGATCAGGTCAAGGCCTGCCTGCTGGACAGGGACGAGCAGGCCCGTGCCGCGCTGGCCGCCGGACCGCGCGGGCAGGAAGTGCTGGACATGCTGGAGACGGCTTTCGAACTGTACCGTTGCCTGCGTGAGGCCCGGCAGCGCCGGGGAAGCCTGGATTTCGACCTGCCGGAACCGGAATACGGCTTTGACGACAAGGGCCGCCTGCTGCGCGTGTCCCGCCGTGTGCGCCACGACGCCCACCGCCTCATCGAAGAATTCATGATCGCGGCCAACGAGGCCGTGGCCCGTCATCTGGGCGGCCTGAAAGCCGACGGCAGCCCGGAGGGGGCCCCGAAGGAGCCTTTCCTCTATCGTGTGCATCCCCAGCCCGATCCCGAGCGGCTGGAGAGCCTGTTCGACTCCCTGGAAGCCATCGACCCCGAACTGGTGCCCGTGAAGCCCGCGGCCTCGGCCCTGCAGGGCATCCTGCGGGACGTGCAGGGTTCGGACAGGGAGTTCCTGGTGGGGCGCCTGTGCCTGCGGGCCATGCCCCAGGCCCGCTACCAGCCGGAGAACGAAGGGCACTTTGGTCTGGCGTCCCGTGCGTACTGCCACTTTACCTCGCCCATCCGCCGTTATGCCGACCTGCTGGTGCACCGGGCGCTCAAGGCCAGCCTGGGGCTGTACGGCGGTGCCCTGCCTGCCGGGCAGAAGCTGCTGCGCGTGGCTGACCAGCTCAACCGGCGCGAGCGGGACGCCCTGGACTGCGAGCGCGAGATGGCCCGGCGTCTGGCCTGCATGGCCCTTGAGGGCCGCGTGGGCGAGCGTTTTAGGGGCGTGGTGGCCGGTGTCAATGAATTCGGCCTGTTCGTGGAACTGAGCGAGATGCCCGTGGAAGGCATGATCCGCGTGGAGGATCTGGGCGACGACTGGTACGACTTCGATGCCCGCCGCCAGTGTCTGGTGGGGCAGCGCTCGGGCCTGTGCTGGAGCATGGGCCAGTCCCTCGAGGTGGTGCTGGCCGAAGTGCACAGCGGCCGTCTGGAGATCCGCCTGCTGCCCACGGAGCTGGGCGTGGCGGCCCGCCGCGGCGGACGTGTGTCGCGCGGGCGGCAGGGACGACCGGGCAAGGCTCCGGCCCGTCATGCCAAATTGCCGCATCAGCGCAAGGGCCGTGACCGCGACGGGCAGCGTCCCGTGCGCGGCAAAGGACAGGCCCGCCGGGATGGAGGGCACGGGGGGGCACGCCGTCCCGCAGGACGGGGGAGACGCGGATGAGCTTTTTCTCGCAAAAACAGCGCATGGGCGCGGCGGCCCTGATCCTGGCCGCCAGCACCATCCTGTCCCGCCTCATGGGACTGGTGCGCGACAAGGTCATCTCCTGGCAGTTCGGCGCGGGCAGTGAAGCGGACATGTACTTCGCGGCCTTCGTGGTGCCGGACATCATCAACCACCTGCTGGCCGGGGGCATCATGGCCATCACCATCATCCCCCTGCTGTCCCGGCGCTTCCAGGAGGACGAGGACGACGGCTGGCGCTTTTTCTCCTGCATCTTCTGCTGGATGGTGGTGGCCTCGCTGCTGGTGACGGGGGCGGGCATGCTGGGCGCCGAAGAGCTGGCCCGCATCACGGCCCCGGGCTTCGATGCCGCCCAGACGGCACGGCTGGCCTTTTTCATGCGCATCATCCTGCCCGCGCAGGTCTTCTTCCTGTGCGGGGCCTGCGTCACGGCCCTGCTCTACATGCGGCGGCAGTTCCGCGTGCCCGCGCTGGCGCCCCTGATTTACAACGGCTGCATCATCGCGGGCGGCCTGCTGCTGCCCTGGCTGACGCAGGGCATGGATCTGCCTGCCGAATGGGAACTGGGCGGCATGACCGGTTATTGCGTGGGCGTGACCGTGGGGGCCTGTCTGGGGGCCTTTTTGCTGCCCTTCCGGGTGGCTGCCGCCGGGGGGCTGCGCCTGTCGCCGGTCTTCCGGCATCCGCTGCTCAAGCGCTTTTTGATCATGGCCCTGCCCCTGATGCTGGGCCAGACCGTCATCTTCCTGGATGAGCAGTTCATGCGCGTGTTCGGCTCGCTGGTGGGCGACGGGGCCGTGAGCCTGCTCAATTATGCCCGGCGCATCATGCAGGTGCCGGTGGGCCTCATGGGACAGGCGGCCGCCGTGGCTTCCTATCCCTTCCTGGTCTCCCTGCTGACCAATGGCGAGAAGGAACGCTTCGACCAGACCCTGAGTGCGGCCCTGCGGGCCAGCGTGGGCCTTATCATCCCCTGTGCCCTCTGGATGGGCGTGGCCGCCCAGCCCATCATGGGCGTCATCTTCCAGGGCGGCCGCTTCGGTCTGGCCGAGACCGTGGCCAGCACGCCCCTGTTGCAGATCATGCTGGCCGCCACGCCGCTGTGGATTCTGTACATGGTGCTGGTGCGCGCCTTCTATGCCGACGGCGATACCCTGACCCCGGCCACCACGGGCACGGTCATGACCCTGCTGGCCCTGCCGGTCTATTACTGGTGGGCCGTGCCCCTGGGCGCGTGGGCCATCGCCCTGACCTCGGCGGTGAGCGTCAGCGCCTATGTGCTCTGGCTGGTGGCCATCTGGGCACGACGGCAGGGCACGGGCGCCTTTGCGGGCCTGCTTTCCCTGTCCGGCCGGGCCCTGTTGTGCTCCCTGCCCGCCGGTGCGGCCTCCTGGGCGGCCCAGTACGGGCTGGACGGCCTGCGTGCCTCCGGGACGCTGGCGCTGCCCGCCGTGGCCCATGCCTGTCTGGCCTGCGCTGCCAGCGGTCTGGCCTTTGCCGTGATCTTCCTGCCCTTGAGCTACAGGCTGGCACCCGGCATACTGGAGCCTGTCTGGCGGCGGCTGCGGCGCGGCCGTCCGCAGGGACAGGCCTAGGGAAGACGGCGGGACAGCGGTCGTCCACGCCTGGCTTGGGACGGCGGTCTGTCGCCGACAAAAGGCCGTGCCCCGGACGAGACGTTGTGCGCCATGCCCGGAGCCCTGTGGCCGGCGCAAGGCTTTTCCATCATCATCGAGGAGACGAAGATGCAAAAAATACTGCTGACAGGCCTGCTGATCCTGTTGCTGGCCGTTCCTGCGCCGGCCGCGGAAAAGGAAGTGGCCGGTGTCTTTTTCCCTCTGCCTGAGGGCTGGAGCGTCGTGGAGGAAAATACGTCCGGGACGACTTCCACCTTGCTGCTCCGGCAGGAAGGCCGCCGGACGGCCATCGCCGTGATGGTGGCCGCCGATGCGGGCCTTGCCCCCGCCCGGATAGCGGCGGAACTGGCCTCCGTGACCGGCGCCACGGCCGATCCTGTGGAGCGGGAGGGACAGTACAGCTTCCCCATCAGGAAAGACGGTCAGGATGGCGTCTGTTTTCTGGCGCAGTCCAACGGGCGATTCATCCTGGTCAGCGTGCTGGGCGAGCTGCCCCCGGCCGTGCCCCTGCTGGAAGGCATGCGCTGCCCGACCGATCCCGGCCTTGTGCTGCGCTGATCTTTCCCTGCCCTGAAAATGGAAAACGTCCCTGTGCTGCCACAGGGACGTTTTTTTATGGTTCGTTGCCGGAGCGGGCCGTACCAAGACCGGAGCAGATGTTGCCATCCGCTCATGGCAGCCATGGGGCGGGTATCGTCCGTCTGTCTTTGTTTCAGGAGAGCCAGCTGCTCGGCGCAGTACGTCCGAGGGGGCGGCGCGGGAGGGGGCCTTTATGCCTGAGCAGCCGACGGCAGGCCACAGCGTCGTGCCCGTTGGCGATACGAGGGCTTTGGGCATCGGCAACAACGCAGGCTCTTTTCTCCTTCCCTCCCGGTCATCCTTGCTAGAACAGTTCCCGCACCAGCGCACCGGCCAGCACGCGGCCCTGCTCGTCGTAGATGGCGGCCACCTGTCCGGGGGCGCTGGGGAATTGCGGTTCCGCCAGCGTGATGCGCAGGCCGCCGTCCGTGATCTCCACCCGGGCGGGGGTGGGGCGCTGGCGGTGGCGCAGGCGGGCCAGCAAGGTGTCCGGCCACTGTTCGGGCGGGCAGAGCAGGTTGGCGGGGCCGGTGAGGCAGCCGCGCATGCCCAGGCGGGCCCTGCCGCCCACCACGAGGGTATTGTCCTCTCCCTGCTTGCGCAGCACGTAAAGGGGCTCGCTGTGGGCGATGCCCAGGCCCCGGCGCTGGCCTTCGGTATAGCGCCACAGGCCTTCATGCCGGGCCAGCGGGCGCAGCACGGGGCGGCCGTCGCTGTCCGCCTCTTCCAGCAGGACGGGGCCGCTGCCGGGCAGGGACAGGCCTTCCGCCTGCCAGCGCCGCTCCAGGAAGGCCCGGTAGGCGTCCTCTCCGGCGGGGATGAAGCATATCTCCTGGCTTTCCTGCGGTACGGGCACTGCCAGCCCCGCGTCCTTCACCTGGGCGATGCTGGCGGCCTTGTCCTGCCGGGCAAGGGGGAACACGGCCCGGCGCAGGCGCTCCAGCGGCACGAGGGAAAGGAAATAGCTCTGGTCCTTGGCCAGGTCGTCCGCAGCGGCCAGCACGGGCCCGGCAGGGCCGTCCAGCAGGCGGGCGTAATGGCCGGTGGCGATGCGGTCCGCGCCCAGGCTCAGGGCGGCGTCCAGCAGAGCCCCGAACTTGATGGCCCGGTTGCAGAGCGCACAGGGGTTGGGCGTCCGGCCCCGGGCATAGGCCCGCACAAAGGGCGTGACGACCTCCCTGTCGAAGACCGCGCGCATGTCGGCCACATGCAGGGGGATGCCCAGCTGTCCGCAGGCTGTTTGCAGGCCTTCCACCGCCTGACGGCTGGCGGGGGGCAGGGGCGCGGCCAGGGCCTCCGCTGCCGTGAGCAGACGGGGGCCTTCAGGGGCCGGGCGCAGGCCGGAAGATGCGGCATCGGGCAGGAAGAGCCCGTGCAGGGCCAGGACGTCGTGTCCCTGTTCGCGCAGGCGCAGGAGGGCGCAGAGGCTGTCCACGCCGCCGCTGACGGCAACGGCCAGTTGTGTCATCAAAAAGTCTCCTTGGCGTCCGGCCGGGCCGGAGGGAAGATGCGAAAACAGCCCGCCAGAAAAGCTGACGGGCTGCGGAAAACCTTGGGCCGGGAAACGGCTTACAGGATCTGCGTCAGGAACTGGCGCAGGCGCGGATGGCGCGGCGAGTTGAACAGGGTATCGGGCTTGCCCATTTCCAGGATCTGGCCGTGGTCCATGAAGATCAGGCGGTCGGCCACGGTACGGGCAAAGCCCATTTCGTGGGTCACGCAGATCATGGTCATGCCTTCTTCGGCCAGGCTCACCATAACGTCCAGCACTTCGCCCACCATTTCGGGGTCAAGGGCGGAGGTGGGCTCGTCGAAGAGCATGATGTCCGGCTGCATGGCCAGGGCGCGGGCGATGGCCACGCGCTGCTGCTGGCCGCCGGAGAGCATGGCGGGGTAGACGTTGGCCTTGTCGCTGATGCCCACTTTCTTGAGCAGCTTCAGGGCCATGGTCTCGGCTTCGGCCTTGGGGATGTTCAACAGCTTGCGCGGGGCCAGGGTCAGGTTCTGCAGCACCGTCTTGTGCGGGAAGAGGTTGAACTGCTGGAAGACCATGCCGAGGTTGCGGCGCATCTCGTTGATGTTGTTGGCCTTGTCGTTGATGTCCTGCCCGTTGACGATGATGCTGCCGCCGTCGATCTCTTCAAGACGGTTGATGGAGCGCAGCAGGGTGGACTTGCCGGAACCGGAAGGCCCGATGATGACCACGCGCTCGCCGGGAGCGATATCGAGGCTCACATCCTGCAGGGCCGGGAGCTGTCCGAAGTACTTCCAGACGTGGCGGATGCTGATGATGGGCTCGGTGCTATTTTTTTCTGTCATAGTGATTGAGCCTCGCTTCGATGATGCTGACGATCTTGGAGAGGATGAGGGTGATGATGAGGTACACCAGGGCGACCACGGTGTAGGACTCGAAATAGCAGTAGCTCTTGGAGGCAAAACTGCGGGCGCGCTGCATCAGGTCGGGCATGCCGATGACGGAGACCAGGGCCGTATCCTTGAGCATGGCGATGCATTCGTTGCCGACGGGCGGGATGATGGTGCGCCAGGCCTGGGGCAGCACCACATAGAACATGGTCTGCACGCGGTTGAAGCCCAGGGAGCGGGCCGCTTCGGTCTGCCCGTGGGGGATGGCCAGGATGCCCGCGCGGAACACTTCGCCCATGTAGGCGCCGTAGCAGAAGCTCAGGGCGATGACGGCGGAGGTCACGCCTTCCATCTTCACCAGCATGGAGATGGCGAAGTAGATGTAGAAGATCTGCACCAGCAGGGGGATGCCGCGGATGACTTCCACATAGGTGGAGGCCAGCAGGTTGAAAAAGCGGTTGCGCGAGATGCGCCCCAGGCCGGTCAGCAGGCCCAGAGGCACGGCGCCGCAGATGGAGTAGGCCGTCACCTTGAAGGTGAGCAGCAGGCCGTCAGGCAGGAAGATGATGGCATCACGGTAGACCTGCGGCCCGGTGGTGCAGAGCAGCACCAGGGTGATGATGGCACCACACAGGGCGATGGACCATGCGTTGATGAGCCGCCATTCGCGAGGGTTCGGGATGGACGGGCCGTCCGTCACCATGATGATGTTGCCTTTGCTTTGCCCTTCGTCTTTCATTGTACAGGTTGCCCCTTGTATGCGGGAACGCCGGAAGGGCCCGGAGGCCCTTCCGAACAGTTGTCACAAAATGGGGACCGGCGGTGCCGGTCGCGGCGGCTGCCCTAGTCGGCAGTGCCCATCCACTCGACCTTCAGCTTGTTTTCGGTGCCGTCGGCCTTGATCTCGGCAATGGCCTTGTTGAGGCGGTTCAGCATCTCGGTACGGCCCTTGCGCACGCAGAAGCCGAAGTATTCGGGATTGTTGTGCTGGTAGGCGATGCCGAACTTGCCGGCGAAATCGGTACGCTTGTTGGCGTAGTGCTTGGCGACGGGGTCGTCACAGATGACGGCGTCCACACGACCGGCGGCCAGGTCTTCGAAGGCCAGACCGATGTCGTCGTATTCGCGGATCTTGGCGCCCACGTTGGCTTCCTGCAGCACGAGCACGCCGGTGATGCCGATCTGGCTGCCCACGGTCAGGCCCTTGAGGTCGGCCAGGCTGTTGATCTTCTTGCCCTTGGGCATGACCACGGCCTGCACCACGCCGTAGTAAGGTTCGGTGAAGTCGAAGGCCTGCTGGCGTTCGGGAGTGATGGTGGTGGAAGCGGCCAGCAGGTCGTAGTTGCCGGCGGCCAGACCGGCGAAGATGCCGTCCCAGGCCACGTCGCGCAGTTCCATCTCATAACCGGCACGCTTGAGCACTTCCGTGGCGTAGGCGATGGAATAGCCGTTGGGCACCTTTTTGTCGTTCAGGAATTCCATGGGCGGATAGGTGCAGTTGGTGGCGACCACCAGGGTCTCGGCGGCCACGGACGTGCACATCATCATGAGAGCACACAGGGTAAGCGTGAGTTTGCGGAACATAATGCTGCCTCCAAAGGTTGATGAAGATGTCTGGCCTGAGCTCGCGCCCGCATGCCAAAACCGGCCAAACTGGGTTTTATTAGCCGCGCAGGCCCCTGTCGTCAATACCCGGCGGGCGCCGGAGCCGCAGTTTTCCTGCCTGCGGGGCCCGGCCGCCTGTCACCGGGCCAAAAATAAGGGAAGGGCCCGTGGGCCCTTCCCTGGGATGACGGAAGGATGGCCGGGACGTCCGGCCGGAGTGTCCGGGCTAGTCGGCAGCGCCCATCCACTTGATCTTCAGCTTGGCTTCGGTGCCGTCGGCCTGCATGCTGGCGATGGCCTTGTTGAGGCGTTCCAGCAGCTCGGTATCGCCCTTGCGCAGGCAGAAGCCGTAGTATTCGGGATCCTTGTGCAGGTAGGCAACGTTGAACTTGCCGGCGAAGTCGGCGCGCTTGTTGGCATAGTACTTGGCGACGGGGTCGTCACAGATGACGGCGTCGGTACGGCCGGCGGCCAGGTCTTCGAAGGCCAGACCGATGTCGTCGTATTCCTTGATCTTGGCGCCCACGTTGGCCTTTTGCAGCACGAACACGCCGGTGATGCCGATCTGGCTGCCCACGGTCAGGCCCTTGAGGTCGGCCAGGCTGTCGATCTTCTTGCCCTTGGGCATGACCACGGCCTGCACGGCGCCATAGTAGGGGATGGTGAAGTCGAAGGCCTGCTGGCGCTCGGGAGTGATGGTGGTGGAGGAAGCCAGGATGTCGTAGTTACCGGCGGCCAGACCGGCGAAGATGCCGTCCCACGCCACGTCGCGGAAGGTGATCTTCAGATTCGCGCGTTTGGCGATCTCATGGATGTAGTCGATGGAATAGCCGGTGGGGACCTTCTTGTCCGTCAGGAATTCCATGGGCGGGAAGGCACAGTTGCCGGCGACCACGAGGGTCTTGGCGGCCACGGGAGTGCACATCAGGACGAGTGCGCACAGGGCAAGAGTGAGTTTGCGGAACATAATGCTGCCTCCGGAAAATGGGAAAAAAGGCCTGGACCGGACCGGGCATCCGTGCCGGGCCCGGCCAGGATTGGGTCTTATTAGTCGCGCGGGCCCCGAGCGTCAATAGGTTTTCCGGGATTTTCCGGCCGCCGCACAGGGCCGGAAACGCAGGAAGGGCCCGCAGGCCCTTCCGAAATGTCATATGATGGTGACCGGTGCTGCCGGCCGGGGTGTCCGGACTAGTCGGCAGAGCCCATCCACTTGATCTTCAGCTTGTCTTCGGTGCCGTCGGCCTTCATGGCGGCGATGGCCTTGTTGATGCGCTTCACGAGTTCGGTCTCGCCCTTGCGCACGCAGAAGCCGAAGTATTCGGGATCCTTGTGCAGGTAGGCCACGGAGAACTTGCCGGCGAAGTCTTCACGCTTGTTGGCGTAGAACTTGGCGACGGGGTCGTCGGCGATGACGGCGTCGATGCGGCCGGCGGCCAGGTCTTCGAAGGCCAGACCGATGTCGTCGTATTCCTTGATCTTGGCGCCCACGTTGGCCTTTTGCAGCACGAACACGCCGGTGATGCCGATCTGGCTGCCCACGGTCAGGCCCTTGAGGCCGGCCAGGCTGTCGATCTTCTTGCCCTTGGCCATGACCACGGCCTGCACGACGCCGTAATACGGGTCGGAGAAGTCGAAGGTCTTCTGGCGTTCGGGGGTGATGGTGGTGGAGGAGGCCAGGATGTCGTAGTTGCCCGAGGCCAGACCGGCAAAGATGCCGTCCCAGGCCACATCACGGAATTTCATGTCAAAGCCGGCGCGTTTGGCCACCTCCTTGATGTAATCAATGGAATAACCGGTGGGGACTTTCTTGTCGTTCAGGTATTCCATGGGCGGGTAGCCGCAGTGTCCGGCCACCACCAGGGTCTTGGCGGCCACGGCCGAGGACATGAGGACAAGGAAGCACAGGGCAAGGGTCAGTTTACGGATCATATCGCTGCCTCCGGAAGATTGATGGGATAGGTCCCGGCATGTGACACACGCATGCCGGGACAGCCAACCATATCTTGTCTTATGCGGGAGGGCCAGCGCCGTCAACTGCCTTACCAGCTGTTGCCCGGGGCGGGGCCGTCGTCCTCGTCGTCTTCGTCGCTGGCGCCGGGAGCCATGCGCGAAAGGGTGTCGCGCAGGGGACGGGCCTGGGGCAGGGAAGCATTGCCGGGCGCGGCGTCGGCGTCATCTTCGGGTCGTTCGTCCTTGAGGGCCTGCTGCAGGAACCAGTCCTCGCGGATGCGCCAGGAGGCGGCCGCCGTGTAGGCGGGCGAGGAATAGCCCACGGAGAGGATCAGGGTGCGGCGGGCGTGTTCCTGCAGGCGGATGAGCAGGGGGGTGAAGTCCGCGTCGCCGGACAGGATGATGAATTCGTCGAAATGGGTGGGGTGGGACAGGTCATCCATGCAGTCCATGACCAGATGGATGTCCGTGCTGGTCTTGCCGCGGGTGGTCAGGGGCGGACAGTCCACCACCTGGAAGGCGCTGCGGATGAAATGGTAACGGAATTCCTGATAGCGCTGGGGGTTGAGGTAACACATGCGCTTCAGGATGCGGCGGCGCACGCCGTCACCGTAGAGGATGCGCAGGGCGTGGTTCTCGATCCAGCGCACCCAGCGGTAGGGGGCCATGCCGAAGGCCCGGGCCGCTTCGGGGTCTGCTTCAAGAAAACGGGTGTAAATGTTGTCAAAGTCCACATACAGGGCGCTGTACACTTCATCAAAACCGGTAAAACGTGCCATAATCTCCTCAATAGCTTATGAAATAAATGTTGAGTCTACTTAGCGCAGCGGGGGACTGGTGGCAAGAGGCGGCTTGAATTTGGCAAAGCCTGCCGCTATGGTGCCGCTATCCCACTACAGGAGGCCCGAAGATGTCGCAACTGAAGAGCTGTGTCGCGGACGTGATGGACCGTATCCGGCGACGCCATGACGCCGACCCCGGGGAATTCTGGCATGCCTGTCTTTTCTGGACGTTCTGGGTCTCCCTGGCCCTGTTCCCCATCGGCTACGGCTGGCGCGAAGTGACGCCGCCGCTGTGCTTCATCTTTCTGCTGCTCTATTACCGGCACGCCTGGCACCGTTCCGTCCTGCGCCGTCTCACGGTCTGGCCGCTCTTCCTTTGCGCCGGTGCCATGACCCTCATCGGCGTGGTCTTCTCCACGGACGTCTGGCAGTCTTTCCTGCATGGTGGCATGGGCGTCAACAAGGCCTATATCCTGCCTTTCATCGCCATGGAGTGCGTGCGCTCCACACGGGATCTGCGCCGCCTTGTCCATGCCTGTGTGCTGGCCTGTGTCTGGCAGGGACTGGACGGCATGTGGCAGGCCTGGACCGGCTTCGACTTCATCATGGGCTATGCGCCCAACGCCGGACGCCTGACCGGCAGCCTGGGGGATTACAGCGTGGGCAACTACATGGCGCTGGCCATGATCCCTGCCTTTGCCTGCTGGTTCCTGCTGCGTCGCCGTCTGGGCGTCCTGCCCGCGGCGATCGTCTGGGTGGTGCTCTTCATCCCGGCCTTTTTCCTGCTGGAAGGCGCTTCCAGCCGCAGCGGCATCCTGGCCGTGGCCTCCGCCTTCGTGTTCTGGGCCCTGCTGGCGGGCGGCAGGACGGGACGCATCGCCCTCTGGGGCTGCGTCCTGGTGCTGGGGGGCTTCACCCTGCTGTCCTTCCACCGCATGGATCCGTCCACCATCGCGGGGGACGGGCGCTGGAGCCTCTGGTCCCTGGGCTGGCAGGTCTTCCTCGAGCATCCCTGGCTGGGGGCGGGGCTTGACCGCTACAACGCCTGCTTCCGGGCCCTGGGGCTTGTCCCGGCCCATGACGCCATCACCATCAGCCACCCGCACAACATGTATCTGGATATCCTGTATGCCCACGGCATCATCGGCTTCATCCTGGGCATGATCTTCCTGCTGGGCTTCGCCTGGTGGGCGGGCAGGCATATCCGTCGTGCCCTGCATGACGGCGGTGTGGCGCAGCGTGCGGCGGAGGCCGCGGGCAGTCTTCTGCACTGGCGTCTGACGGCCTGGTTCTATCTGGGGTATCTGGGCTGGCTGGTCAACGGCATCTTTGGCCATGACTTTTATCGCATCTGGTGGTTGGGGCTGGCCATGTGCAGCCTGGGCATCTGCATAGGCGGTGTGGTCAGCGGGCTGGCCGCAGACGGGGAAAGCATCCCCGGCGGAGGAGAGGAGCGATGAGCTTTTGCCTGCAGGTGGCCGGGGACGGCGACGTCTTCCCCATGCTGGCCATCTATGCGCCCTATGTGCGGGACACGGCCATCACCTTCGAATACGAGGTGCCCACGGCTGCGGAGTTCGGCGCGCGTTTGCATCATGTGCTGCCGGAATATCCCTGGCTGGTCTGCCGGGCGCCGGGGCAGGTGCTGGGCTATGCCTATGCCCACCGGCACATGGAACGGGCGGCCTACGGCTGGAACGTGGAGTGCTCCGTCTATGTGCTTGGTTCCGCCCGTGGGCGCGGCGTGGGGCGTGCCCTGTACGGGGCCCTGCTGGAACTGTTGAGCCTGCAGGGCGTGGTCAACGCCTATGGCTGCATCGCGGTGCCCAACGAGCCTAGCGAAGCCCTGCACAGGGCGACGGGCTTTTCCCTGCTGGGGCATTTCCCGGCCTCGGGCTGGAAGCAGGGCCGCTGGCACGACATCGTCTGGTACGGTCGCTGCCTGCAGGAGCCGGGTGCGGGAGAGCCCGCGCCGCTGCGTCCTTTCGGCAGTCTCGGTCAGGAACTGGTGGACGAGGTGCTGCGCCGCCACGCCCGGGGATGACTTTCAGGCTCGTACGGTGATCGGGCAGAGCGGGGCAGACCTTGCCGGCGTAGGCTCCTCCGGCTGGAGGTGAGGCGCGGAGGACGGACGGCCGTACCTGAGGCGAGCCGCACCGTGCCGCCGGGACGTCCTGCGACATCGATGATACGATACTATGCAAGAGGCCGGATGTGCTGCACATCCGGCCTCTTTTTATGTGTGCCCGCGGGAAGGCGCGGGCGATGCTCCTGTCATCAGAATTCCCAGACCAGGCGGGCCTGGCCGCCGATGCTCTGCCGGACACCCGCGGAACCTTCGAGCCCCAGGTCCACATGGAGGGAGCTGTGAGCGGGATCCCACTGCAAGCCTGCCATGAAGACGGCGCTGTCGCCGCGCATGGAGACCGAGGGCGCATCCACGCCGTGATTGCTCAGTTCCGTGCGGGCCGTGCCGTCGAACTCATGTTCCCAGGCCACGCCCGCGTAGGGACTGAAGCCCTGGAAAAGCTCATAGCTCAGGCGGGTGCCCACGCGGAGCAGGCAGGAATCCATGGGATCGAAGCGGAAGTCCTCGCCCATGATGCTGATGTCCTGTCCGTCCTGATGGTTCCAGAAAAAGCTGGCCCGGCTGTCCAGGCGCATGCGTTCCGTGGCCTGCCACTGGTAGCCGAGGCCGGCGAACAGGCCGTAGTAGGCCGTGGACGTATCGAAGTCGGCCGTCTGCTGGAGCACGCTGGCGATGTCCTGGCTCTGCCAGTCGCCATTGATCTGCCCCAGCCGCAGACCGGCCTGCGCGTACAGGCCGGACAAAAGGCCGGACGTCAGGTCGAAGCGGGCCATCAGGCCGCCGCCCGCGTAGCGGGCGCTGCCGGTGCCGCAGACGTCGCCTACGGAAAAGTCCTCGCGGGTGCCGATGCTGGCTTGGCCGTATTCGAAAAACGCGCCCAGCAGCAGGTCGCCCGCCTCGCCCGTGAAGCTCCGGGCCAGACCGGCAGCCAGTTCCAGACCGGTGCCGTCCGCCCGGCCATCGTTGCCGTAGCGTTCCGTACCGCCATGGATGGCCGCGAAGGGCATCCAGGCATCCTGTCCGGCAGCCGCCTTGCGGGCCTGCTCCAGGGACGTGCCTTCCACCAGGCGCGCGCCCCGGTCGAGGGCCGCCATCTGGGCCACCCGGTACTGGTTGAAGGCCTTTATCTGCGGGTTGGCCCGCAAGCCGGTGATGGTCAGGTCGATGGAGTCACCGTTGCGCTGCATGCTGCCGTCGAAGAGCAGGGCGAAGCCCTTGGGCGCATCATGGACGGTACCGCCGTTACTCAGGGCCAGTTCATCGGCATGGATGCTGTTTATCAGCGTGTACCGGTCACCGATGCGCATGCCCTGGCCCCCCAGGGCACCCAGAACGCGTACCGCACCGCCCTGCAGGTCGCCCCCTGTCTGCTCGTTGCCCAGTGTCAGCAGGGTCTCTCCGGGCCGCATGCCGTTGGGCAGGGCAAGGTTGAGGTACTGGAAAGCCGCCACACGCCGGAGCGTGCCCTGCCAGCCCAGCAGGTTGAGGCTGTTGCCGCTGCCGGCAGCGGGCAGGGGGGAGACGTTCTGCCCCAGGCTGTCCGTGAGGGCGCTGCCAAAGACATAGCCGCCTACTTGTCCCCGCACCAAGGTAATCGCATTATAGCGGGCGTTGACGGCCTGGCCTAAGCTGCTCCGGTAGACAAGCCCGCCGATGACATCGCTGCGGATACGACCGCCGTTGACAAGAACGGCGTTGAAACTTGCATCGGCCGTCCCTTGGGTGGTCGTGGCATTGCCGCCGACGACGCTGGTAATGGAGCCGCCGGAGATGCTGACCAGGTTATACCGGGCCGAGCCATCGAGCAGGCCTGAGGCATAGCCGCCCACCACGGTGCCCGCCGTGCCGCCTTCGATGATGACGAGGTTGCTGTCGGCCAGGGCTTTGCCGCGGCCGCTGTCGGCATGGCCGCCCACAACGTGGGAGACGTCGCCTCCGGTCTGGAGCACGGTGTTGCTGGTGCTCCTGGCGGTCTGGTAGCCGTCGGCAAAACCGCCGTAGACATTGTTGCTTATGAGGCCCTGATGGACGACTACGCTGTTGTAGGCGGTGTCGGCGACGCCGCCGTAACACCAGCCGCCGAAAGCCTGCACGGCCTGACCGCCGTCATTGACGACAGTGCCGTAGCGGGCCCGGGCACTGTCGCCATAAGCCATGACGCCGTAGACATTGCTGTAGGCATCGCCCGCCCTGATCTGGGCGTGGTGGTTATGGGCCGTTCCGTCGAGGCCGGAGCCCGGTGCCGGACACGCGGGCAACAGGAGCAGGCACACAAGGCAGACCAGGGAGAGCCGGGGGGAGAACTGACGGTCGTGGAGGAAGGGGAGCGCGGACATGGTGCCTCCTGGAGACACAGGGATTGATCCCGGAGCGGGAACGCATCCAGTATAGCACAGGAAAGGGGCGCTGCCTATGGATTGGTGGTGACGGAAGCGGGGCGGGACACTGCGGAAGAAAGAGAAAAAGGGATGGAGGATGTCCTGAAAAGTGGCGACGCTTGTTTTTGATGTTTATTGACTGATGAAATGATGCGGGGAACGGAAGGGGACATTCTGAAAAAAACTGCGCTCGAGGCAAAAGGAAATCGTCCGTATCTTTTGCAGGGCCATAAAAGAGGGAGAGCCTCTTGAAAGGCCTCCATGCATCCTTTTTCCTTCTCGCACTGGCCCATCCGGGGCCCGCAGCATCCGGCAGGACTGGAAGACGAAAAAGGCTGCCCGCAGGGGGCAGCCTTCGACATCAACGGGAGTCGTCTAACCGCGCCGTTTGAGGCGGTCGCGGCGTTCCTGCATCAGGAAGCGGCCGGTGACGGAATCGGGGTCGGCCACGATGGCCTCGGGCGTGCCCTGCGAGACCACGAGCCCGCCGTTCTCGCCGCCGCCGGGGCCCATATCCAGCACGTGGTCGGCGGCCAGGATCATGTCCGTGTTGTGCTCGATGACCACCACGCTGGCGCCCTTGTCCACCAGAGCGTGCAGCACCTTGATGAGCTTGCCCACCTCGTGCATGTGCAGGCCGGTGGTGGGCTCGTCCAGGATGTAGAGCGTGCCCGGCAGGGAGCGCTTGCCCAGCTCGCGCGAGATCTTGATGCGCTGGGCCTCGCCGCCGGAAAGGGTGGTGGCGGGCTGGCCGAGACGCAGGTACTCCAGGCCCACCTCCTCAAGCACGGCCAGACGGCGCTCCAGCACGGGATAGTTCTCGAAGAAGGCACGGGCCTGCTGCACGGGCAGATCCAGCACTTCCGCGATGTTCAGGCCCTTGTAGCGCACTTCCAGGGTCTCGTGGTTGTAGCGGCGGCCCTTGCAGACATCGCAGGTCACGTAGACGTCGGGCAAGAAATGCATCTCCACCCGGATCTGGCCGTCGCCGCCGCAGGCCTCGCAGCGGCCGCCGCGCACGTTGAAGCTGAAGCGTCCGGGCTTGTAGCCGCGCTTGCGGGCGTCGGGGGTCATGGCGAAGATGTTGCGGATCTCGTCGAAGACCTTGGTGTAGGTGGCCGGGTTGGAACGCGGCGTGCGGCCGATGGGCGTCTGGTCGATGGCCACGATGCGCTCGATGGGGCGGGCCCCCTCGCTGTAGCTCAGGCCGGCGATGGTGCCGGGCTGGTCCACGCGCTGGCCCAGGCTGATGGCCAGATGCTTGTACAACGTGTCCACCACCAGCGAGCTCTTGCCCGAACCGGACACGCCCGTGACACAGGTCAGCACGCCCAGCGGGAAGCGGCAGTCGATGCCGCGCAGGTTGTTGGTGGTCACGTTGTGCAGGGTCAGCCAGCCCTGGGGCTCACGCCGCTCGTCGGGCAGGCTGATGCTGGCGTCGCCGCGCAGATAGCGGGCCGTGAGGGTATCGGCGCGCAGCAGTTCGGGCACGCTGCCCTGGAACATGATCTCGCCGCCCTGGGAGCCGGAACCGGGACCCAGTTCGATGACCGTGTCGGCCGCGCAGATGGTGGCCTCGTCGTGCTCCACCACCAGCACGGTATTGCCGCGCTGCTGCAGGGAACGCAGGGTGCCCAGCAGGCGTTCGTTGTCACGCGGGTGCAGGCCGATGGAAGGCTCGTCCAGCACATAGGTCACGCCCACCAGACCGGAGCCCAGCTGGGAGGCCAGACGGATGCGCTGGGCCTCGCCGCCGGAAAGGGTGGCCATGGCCCGGCCCAGGGAAAGATATTCCAGGCCCACGTTGCGCATGAAGGACAGACGGTGGGTCAGCTCCTTGAGCAGGGGCTCGGCCACCAGGGCGTGGCGGCCGTCGAAGTGCCGTCCTTCCAGCCATTGCAGGGCACGTTCCACGGAAAGGGAACAGAACTGGGCGATGTTCAGGTCGTCCACGCGCACGGCCAGGGCCTCGGGCTTGAGACGGGCACCGTGGCAGTCCGGGCAGTCCGTGGACTGGCGGAAGCGGGCCAGGATCTCGCGCCAGGCCTCGCCGTACTGCATGCCTTTTTCCAGCAGCGGGATGACGCCGGGCCAGCGCTCCTCGCTGACCTTCACGTCGGCGGCGCGTCCGGCAAAAAGTTCGCTCTGGTAGTCGCCCGTGGCATCCATGGCCACGTTGCCGCCCATCCAGTTGCGGCGCAGGCCGCTGCTGTGCGCGGCGGGGCGGCCCTTTTCGTCCTCGCCGTAGAACAGGCAGGCCAGGGCCGCGTCGGAAAAGTCCTCCAGCGGCGTGGAGAGCGTGAAGCCGTGGCGCTCGCCCAGGGCGCGCAGGGCGGGCTCGTAACGCTGGAAGTGTTTGCTCTCGGCCCAGGGCAGCAGGGCCCCGGTATTGAGGGAAAGGCCCCGGTTGGGCGCGATGAGGCGGGGCTCGAAATAGTCCACGGTGCCCAGGCCCACGCAGCGGGGACAGGCCCCCTGCGGGCTGTTGAAGGAAAAGAGCTGCGGGCTGGGCGCGGGCAGGGAGATATGGCAGTGCGGACAGACCGAGGTGGTGGAATGGATGATGTCCCGTTCCCCTTCGGGCCTGTCGGGCAGGTGGACGGTCAGGCGGCCTTCGCCGTAGCGCAGGGCCAGCTCCACGGAGTCGGCCAGGCGGCCGCGGATGCCGTCCTTGTTGACCAGGCGGTCCACCACCAGGTCGATGCTGTGCTTCTTGTTCTTGTCCAGGGCGGGCACGTCGTCCAGGGTGTGGAAGGTGCCGTCCACACGCACGCGGGCGAAGCCTTCGGCGCGCAGCTTTTTGAACTTGTCCTGATGGGTGCCTTTTTGCAGTTCCACCAGCGGCGCCATGACCATGAACTTGCTGCCCTGGGGCAGGGCCATGATGTCGGTGATGATCTCGTCGGCGGAGCGGGCCTCGATGGGGCGGCCGCAGGAGGGACAGTACATGCGGCCCAGACGGGCGAAGAAGACGCGCAAAAAGTCGTGGATCTCCGTCACCGTGCCCACGGTGGAACGGGGATTGCGCGAGGTGCTCTGCTGTTCCAGCGAGATGGCCGGGGAAAGGCCCTCGATCTTCTCCACGTCCGGCTTGTCCATCTGGGGCAGGAACTGCCGGGCATAGGCCGAAAGGGATTCCACATAGCGGCGCTGGCCCTCGGCATAGACGATATCGAAGGCCAGGGTGGACTTGCCGGAACCGGAGGGCCCGCAGACCACCACCAGCTCGTCGCGGGGGATGTCCAGGCTGATGTCCTTGAGGTTGTGCTGCCGGGCTTTTTCGATATGGATGCAGGGAGTGTTCATGGGCTGTTATGTAAGCGTGGCGACGCTGTTTGGCAAGAGGGATTCCTGATAAGCGCCGGGAAAAACGGCCCGGAGCGATGGACAAAGGACGGGGAAGGCCGTATAAAATTTTTGACGAGCCGGGACAGTGTCGCGGCAAGGGGGAGTTATGCGTGTTTTTTTCTGTCTGCTGATGCTCATGCTGCTGTGCCCGTCCGCGGGCCTGGCGCAGGAGAGCGCGCTCACCGCCCGCGAGGCGTTCGGCGCCCTGCCCACGAGCATTTTTGAAAATACGGCCGAAGGCCTTGAGGACGAGGACAAACAGCAGCTGCTGGAAGAAGGCCAGAGCGAGTTCTGGGAACTGGCCGGCGAGAGCCGGGACGTGATCGTGTTCCGGGCGCTGCCCTTCCGCGACAGCGGCGTGGCCCTGCGTCTGTTCCGGGACGCTGACGACGGTTCGGCCGTGGCGGCCATCGGCACGCTGGGCACCGAGCTGTGCACGGTGGAGCTGTGGCGCGTGGACGCCTCGGGGCGCACGGTGCCCGTGGACGTGCCGCAGGAGCCGGACATCCAGGAATTTTTTGCCAAGGGCCAGCCCGTGCCCGACGATGTGAACCCCTCGGTGCTCATCTGCCTGGGCATGGGGGGCCTGCGTGCGCACCCCGTGTTCTGGAACAAGACCGGCATGCTCTACCTGCCGCTGGCCAACGAGATCGGCTACCGCTGGGACGGCCACCGCTTCCAGAAGGTGGTCAGGCCGCATGCGGAGGGCAGCGGCGAGCCCGCCGACGGGCTGGATATCGAATAATGGACGAAGGGGGCACCCGGCAGGGCGCCCCCTTTTCGCATCTTGCGGGACAGTCTATTTTTCCAGCCACAGGGCCAGGCGGCGTTCCAGCTCGTCGGGCTCCAGGCGGGGGCTGTCGTAGAAGCCGGCGGCCTCGCGCTGGCGGCAGGCTTCGGACAGGATGATGGCCGAGGCCACCGAGACGTTGAAGCTCTGGATCATGCCGTACATGGGGATGTAGAGCTCACCGTCGGCCATGCTGATGAGTTCCTCGTTGACGCCGCTGTGTTCGTTGCCCATGATGATGGCCGTGGGACGGGTGAAGTCCCAGGTGCGCAGCGGCTTGGCCGTGGGCGTGAAGGTGGTGGCCAGGATCTGCATGTTCTGGGCACGCAGGCTGGTCTCCAGCTCCTGACGGTCGCGGTGGCGCACGCTCTCCACCCATTTGCGGGCCGAGGCCGAGGTCTTGCGGCCCAGCACGGGGAAGGGCGTGTCGGTATAGTACAGGTGCACCTTGTCCACGCCGAAGGCGTCACAGGAACGGTAGATGGCCGAGACATTGTGCGGGTCATGGATATTGGCAAGCACAAGGGTCAGGTCGGGCTGACGGTGGGCAAGCACCGAGCCCAGACGCGCCTTGCGCCGGGGAGTGGGGTCCTTGGGCATAGCATCCTCGTTGTTGGTGGAATTCGCCGGAAATCTGGCAGAAAAACGCCGTTCCCGCAAGCCTTGGCCTTGCGGCGCGCGGCAGGGAGTCTCAGCATGGAAACTGGCAGGGAAGCATCGGCCGCCATCCGCATCCGGCCGCTGGAACGGGAAGACCTCAAATTCGTGCACGGCCTGGACAACAACGCCAACGTCATGCGCTACTGGTTCGAAGAGCCCTACGAGGCCTTCGTGGAACTGCAGGACCTGTACAACAAGCACATCCATGACCAGAGCGAGCGCCGCTTCATCGTGGACCATCAGGGCCAGAACGTGGGCCTGGTGGAGCTGGTGGAGATCGACTACATCCACCGCCGGGCCGAGTTCCAGATCATCATCGACCCGGCCTGGCAGAACCACGGCTTTGCCACGGCGGCGGCCAAGCTGGCCATGGCCTACGCCTTCGACGCGCTCAACCTCTACAAGCTCTACCTCGTGGTGGACAACGAGAACGTGCGCGCCATCCACGTCTATTCCAAGCTGGGCTTCCAGGCCGAGGGCGTGCTCATCCACGAGTTCTTCGCCAACGGTGCCTACCACGACGCCACGCGCATGTGCATCTTCCAGCACGAATACCGCAGCCTTTACGGCAGCGACAGCGGCCCGGCCGCGGCCCTATCCGGGGACGGCCCGGACCCCGTCAGGTAAGCCGGATTTTGTGAAATGTTCATCCTGCGCCAAGAGGGAGCATTTTCATTGCAAAAAACGTGGAAATGGCGTAAGATTGAGAAGTTTTCATAATGTATCACAATGTTTTCTTTTGTGATATTTTATACTGACTTGAGGAGAATCCCATGTTGAAACGCTGGTCCCTGCCTCTTGCCCTGCTGACCGTGCTGGCGCTTCCCGTGCTGGCCATGGCCTCCGAAGGGCATCCGAGCATCCCCGGTGCGGAACTGTCTGCGGTCTGGGTCATTCCTTTCGTATGCATGCTGCTGTCCATCGCCATCATGCCGCTAGCCCTGCCGCATATCTGGCATCATCACTTCGGCAAGATCTCCGTCTTCTGGGGCCTTGCCTTCCTGATTCCCTGTCTGGTGGTCTACGGCTTCAACGTGGCCTTCTATGAATTCCTCCATGCCATCCTGCTGGAGTACATCCCCTTCATCGTGCTGCTGTTCGCCCTGTTCACCGTGGCCGGCGGCGTGCGCCTGAAGGGCTCGCTGGTGGGCACCCCCGTGGTCAACACCGGCATCCTGGCCGTGGGCACCATCCTGGCCAGCTGGATGGGCACCACCGGCGCCGCCATGCTGCTGATCCGCCCCCTGCTGCGCGCCAATGCCCACCGCAAGTACCGTGTGCATTCCGTGGTCTTCTTTATCTTCCTGGTGGCCAACATCGGCGGCTCCCTGACTCCCCTGGGCGACCCGCCGCTGTTCCTGGGCTACCTGAAGGGCGTGAGCTTCTTCTGGACCACCACCAACCTGTTCGTGAAGACCTGCTTCATGTCCCTGGCCCTGCTGGGCATCTACTTCGTGCTCGATACCGTCCTGTACGGCCGTGAAGGTCGTCCCCAGCCCCCGCATGATCCCAACAAGGTGGAAGAAAAGCTGGGCCTCGACGGCTCCATCAACCTGCTCTTCCTGCTGGGCATCGTGCTCTGCGTGCTGGTTTCCGGCATGATTGACCTCGGCGAAGCCATCAACATCCACGGCGTGGGCATCGATGGCCAGAACCTGCTGCGCGACATCCTGCTGCTCTGCCTGGCCGGCCTGTCCTGGAAGTTCACCACCCGCCAGTGCCGTGAACTCAACGGCTTCTCCTGGGCCCCCATCGAAGAAGTGGCCAAGCTCTTCCTGGGCATCTTCCTGAGCATGATCCCCGCCCTGGCCATCCTGCGTGCCGGTACCGACGGCGCCCTGGCCGGTGTCATCAACATGGTCTTCCATGACGGCGAGCCCGTGAACTACATGTTCTTCTGGCTGACCGGCGCCCTGTCCAGCTTCCTGGACAACGCGCCCACCTACCTGGTGTTCTTCAACACCGCCGGCGGCGACCCCGTGCACCTGATGACCGACATGGCGCCCACCCTGGCCGCCATCTCCGCCGGTGCCGTGTTTATGGGCGCCAACAGCTACATCGGCAACGCCCCCAACTTCATGGTGCGTTCCATCGCCGAAGAACAGGGCGTGGCCATGCCCAGCTTCTTCGGTTACATGGCCTGGTCCGTGGGTATCCTGATCCCGCTGTTCCTGATCCTGACCTGGCTGTTCTTCATCTAGGCCCTGCGCCTTTGCGATCCCAGGGGCTGCCCGGCAACGGGCGGCCCCTTTTTTTGTGCCTGCCTGCGGGGCCGGGAGCGGGGGAGCGGTACTTTTTTCGGCATGCATCTGCGGACCGCCCCTGTCCATGGCGTACCTGCCGGGTTGCCGTGGTCCCCGGCCGCCGTCATGCCGGTACGGCGGCCCTTCCTCCTCCGGGGCTGGCCGGGGCCCCGGCCGTCATTGCTTTTTGACCTGAAAAAGGTAACTATGGCCGCTCCGCAGGCGGCCCGGCAAGGCTGCGTGCCTGCCCCGCCGGTTCCGGCAGGAGCCCCTGCGTCCGTATGATCTTTTCGGGAGGCAATCCATGCGAGCTCTTTTCCGTTTGACCGTTTTCCTTTGCGTGCTGGCCCTCTGCTGCCCGCTGGGAGCCACCGCTGCCGCCAAGGCCGACAAAGACAAGGTCGAGGAAGATTTCGAAGCCCTGCGCCGTTTCAGCCAGGTGCTGGATCTGGTGAACCGTTATTATGTGAAGGACGTGAACCAGGGCGAACTGCTGGACGGTGCCCTCAAGGGCATGCTGCAGGGCCTGGATCCGCACTCCACCTTCATGACGCCTGAAGAACACAAGGAGATGCAGGAGACCACCTCCGGCGAGTTCACCGGCATCGGCATCGAGATCACGGTGGAGAACGGCCAGGTGACCGTGGTGACCCCCATCGAGGACACGCCCGCCTATCGTGCCGGCCTGCAGTCCGGGGACGTCATCCTGACCATCAACGGCCAGCCCACGCAGGAACTGAGCCTGCAGGACGTGGTCTCGCGCATCCGCGGCCCCAAGGGCACGGAAGTGGAGCTGGGCATCCTGCACAGCACCTCCAAGTCGCCCAAGACCATCCGGGTCAAGCGTGAGGCCATCCCGCTGGTCAGCGTGAAGTCCAAGCCGCTGGAAGACGGCTATTACTGGATCCGCCTCACCCGTTTCTCCGGCCGCACCGACGAGGACCTGCGCGACGCCCTCAAGAAGGCCACCCGCGAATGCGCCAAGACCGGCGGCCTCAAGGGCATCGTGCTCGACCTGCGCAACAATCCCGGCGGTCTGCTGGACCAGGCCGTGAGCGTTTCCGACATGTTCCTGAGCAAGGGCACCATCGTGTCCATCCAGGGCCGCGGCCCCGTGCCGGAGCGCATCTATGAGGCCAAGGACCAGGCCGGGGACATCGACGTGCCCGTGGTGGTGATCATCAACGCCGGTTCGGCCTCGGCCTCCGAGATCGTGGCCGGTGCCCTGCGCGACCAGAAGCGCGCCCTGATCATCGGCGAACGCTCCTTCGGCAAGGGCTCGGTGCAGAACATCATCCCCCTGTCCGACGGCTCGGCCCTCAAGCTGACCGTGGCCCTGTACTATACGCCCAGCGGCAGCTCCATCCAGGCCGAGGGCATCGTGCCCGACCTGGAGATCCCCTTCGAGCGTCCGCGTGAAGAAGACGCCGACGAGCCCCGCATCCTGCTGCGCGAGCAGAACCTGAGCGGCCATCTGGAGAACGCCGATGGCGGCAAGAAGGCCACGAGCAGCAAGAAGCGTGACGATGCCGCGGAACAGCTGGCCCGCGACAACCAGCTGCGCATGGCCCTGCAGCTGGTCAAGGGCCTGCCCCGCATCCAGGAGATCCGGCGCTAGGCCTGCGTCCGGCGCGGAGGGAACCTGTGCGCTTGCCTTTCTTACATCCCGGCCCCCCGAGTGGCGACGATCACGACGGCCTCTCCGGGGGGCCGTGTGCGTCGACCCGCCTGCTGGTGGGCGGTATCCTGTGGTTCTGCCTGTGTCTGGGCCTGTCCCTGTGGCTGGCCTCCCGGGAGGGAGGCGCCGTGCTGGTGGCCGAGGACGGGCAGCCCGTGCTGACCACCGGTGACTGGTTGCGGCACCGGGACCGTCTGGACGATCTGATGCGCCAGACCCTGTCCCGGGTCATGCCCGGCTGCCGTTTGCTGACCATGCCCGGTTTTTCGGAACAGGAGGCCCGGCATTACCGTGTGGAAGGGGACGGCGCCCCCCTGCGTCTGGCCCTGGCCCTGCAGGAGCGTCTGTGCCAGGAGGCCCTGCGTACCGGCCCTGACGGCGAGCGCCTGCTGGCCGATGACGTGCCCATGCCGCAACTGCGCTGGACGGACGACGGGGTGCTGGAAGCCGATGTGGACGGCCGCACCTGCCTCGTCCTGCATTTCCCCGGCTGGGAGACCATGCTGGCCACGCTTTCCCGGCCCATGCCCGAACCTGCTCTGGTGCTGGTGATCGACGACATGGGCCAGAAGCTGGAGCCCGCGGAGCAGCTGGCCAGCCTGCCGTTCCCCGTGGCCCTGGCCCTGTGGCCCCATGCCGCTGCCCGCCGTCCGGTGCAGCAGGTGGCCCGGGACATGGGGCTGGACGTCCTGCTGCACATGCCCATGGAGGCCATGCCCCGCAAGAACGGCACCGCGCCCAATCCGGGCCCCGGAGCGCTGGAGACGGACATGGACGCCTATGCCATGGAACACGCTCTGGACAAGGCGCTGGCGCAGGTGCCCACGGCCCTGGGTTTCAACAATCATATGGGTTCCGGGTTCACCGGACGGCGCGATGCCTGCCGCATGCTGGCCGGTCTGGCCTACGGGCGCGGTCTGTTCGTGCTGGACAGCGTCACCCGCGGCAACAGCCAGCTGGAGACCAGCATGGTCCGCCAGGGCATCGTCACGGCCAGCCGCCATGTCTTTCTGGACGATCCCCAGGGCACGGACAAGGTGCTGGCCGCGCTGGACAAGGCCGCCCGCCTGGCCCGCAAGCAGGGCATCGCCATCGCCATCGGGCATCCTCATGCCTCGACCCTGCGGGCCCTGGAGCGCTGGGAGAACCGCGAGGGCGTGGCCGTGGTGCCCCTGCGGCGCTACGTCTGGCATCTGGCCCAGCTGCGGGCCGGACAGTTCGGCAAGCCGGAGTGATCTTTCCGGGAGCGTCTGGAGCGCTTCCCGGCTGACAGCCGCCTGTGGCGGTGATGGAGAACGAACATGAGCATGAGCATCGGTTGTGTGGGTTGCGGCAACATGGGCGGGGCCATCCTGGCCGGTCTTGCCGCCTCTTCCCTGGACTGCACCCTGTATGGCCATACGCGCACGGCAGCACGCATGGCGCCTCTGGAAGCGGCGGGCGTCACCCGTCTGGATTCGGCCCGCGAGCTGGCCCGCAAGGCCCGCTATGTGGTCATGGCCGTCAAACCCTACCAGATCGAGGCCCTGCTGGCCGAGATGGCGCCCGAGTTCGGGCCCGACACGGTGGTGATCTCCGTGGCGGCGGGCATCAGCATCGCCCGTTTGCAGGCGGCCGTGGCCGGACGCTGTCCCGTGGTGCGCTGCATGCCCAATACGCCCGCGCTGGTGGGCAAGGGCGTGTTCGCCCTGTGCTTCGACGACAAGGTCCCGGCGGAGAGCAAGGAAGACATTCTGCGCTTCTTCAGCCAGCTGGGCGTTTGTCTGGAGCTGCCGGAGTCCCGCTTCACGGCCTTCTCGGCCCTCATCGGCGCCGGGCCCGCCTATGTGTTCGGCATGATGCAGGGGCTGGTGCAGGCCGGTGTCACCCTGGGCCTGGGCCGCAAGGACTGCCGCGACATGGTGGCGGCCCTGTTCGAAGGCTCGGCCGTCATGGCGGCCCGCAGCGACACGCCGCTCATGGAACTGCGCGACCAGGTATGCTCGCCCGGCGGCCTGACCATCGCCGGGGTCAATGTCCTCGACAGGGCGGGACTTTCCGGCCTGCTGGTGGATGCGGTGCTGGCCGCTGACGAACGCGGCAGGGAAATGGAAAAGGAATAAAAGAAGGGGAGGCGAAAGCCTCCCTTTTTCAGTTATGAAAAACGGCAGGATCTCCGGGAGGTCCTGCCGTTTTTTATCGCTATGCTGCAAGAAGTTACTTGGTCTTGTCCAGACGGATATCCAGGCGCTTCTTGCCCTTGGTCAGGATGTAGCGCGTCTTGGCCTTGGCGTGCAGGTCGATGACGATGCGGGTGTCGCTGCCCTTCTTGCCCAGGCGCACGTCCTTGACCATCTCGCCCTTGGGCACACCGGGTTCGCTGAGCTTCCAGGTGCCGTGCAGATCCACCACCACGCGGGAGGGGCTGGTCAGCTCCAGATGCTTGAAGCGGATGGGGGACGAGGCGTCCAGGCGGATGGTGGCGCCGCCGTCACGCACGAAGACCACGAAGTTGGTGATGGTCTGGTTCTTGGGCGCGGGCTGGGGCTTGGGGGCGGGCTTTTCCGCCTTCTTCACTTCCGCCGGGGCGGCGGGAGCCGCAGGAGCGGCCGCCGGGGCTTTTTCGTCATGGGCGGCAGCGGTGAGCGGGGTCGTGCCCGGACTTGCGGGGGCAGGGCTTTCCGCTGTGGCGGGCGTTTCCTCTCCTGTCTCGAAGGCAAAGCCGCGCTCCACGGCAGCGGGAGAAGGCTTGACCCCGGCAGCGGCCAGCTTTTCACCATCGGCAGGCGTGCCGGGCGTCACGGGCAGGGGGGGCTGGGCAACGGGCGGCGCGGGCTTTACAGGGGCGGAGACGCTGTTGTCGGCCGGGACCGGGGCGTCGCCGGACTGCCCCATGCGCGTGTTGAGCAGGATGAGCAGCAGGCCAAGGATGATGACCGCGAGGACTATCCAGAGAAAGATCTTGTTCATGCCAGTAGGCTCCTGTGCCTTTGGGCCGGATGTCCGCCGGAAAGTGCCCGGCGGAAGATCGCGCGGGCGGTTCATGATGCGCGTGTCACGGCGGCGGGGCAAAAGGCCTTCCGGGCCGGGGCATGCCATGAGGCCCCATATGCAGGCACGGCTAAACTCTACATGATTTGTGCCGAATGGCAAGATTTGCCAAATCCCTTTACGCGCCGGGGGCTTTGCGCTAGCATCGGCGCACTATGCACGAAATGTCCATCGCACAAAGCATCCTGGACATAGCTCTGGAAGAGATCGCCAAACAGGGCTGTGACCGGCTCGACCTCATCCGTGTGGAATGCGGCGCCCTGGCCGGCGTGGTGCCGGACTCGCTGCAATTCTGCTTCGAGGCCCTGGTGCAGGGCGGGCCGCATGCGGCCGCCCGGCTCGAACTGGTGACCATCCCCCTGTTGTTGCGCTGCTCCACCTGCGGGCAGACCTTCGGCGGCGAGGGGCAGGAAGCCCTCTGGCAGCCGTGTCCGGCGTGTGGCGCTCTGGCAGGCCACACGGTGGTGCAGGGCAAGGAGCTGCAGATCAGTCATCTGGAAGCCTCCGTCAGCGGGGGCCAGGATTCATAAACCGACGGCCTGCGGCCATGCTGCCGCCAGGCGGGCCCTGAGGAAAAGGGCCGGAGTTCCGGGAGGAAACGATGCAAATTCCTGTGGTGCGCAACGTTCTGGAAGCCAATGAGAAGATCGCGGCCAGCGTGCGCGAGAAGCTGCGTGAGCGCAAGATCCTGGCCCTGAACCTGATCTCGTCGCCGGGCGCCGGCAAGACGACCCTGCTGGAACGCACCCTGCATGACCTGGCCGGCGAGTTCCGCATGGCCGTCATCGAAGGCGACCTGCAGACCGACAACGATGCCCGCCGCGTGGCGGCCACGGGCGCCCAGGCCGTGCAGATCAACACCGACGGCGGCTGCCACCTGGACAGCAACATGATCATGACGGCCATGGAGAGCCTGGACCTGGACGGCGTGGACATCCTGTTCATCGAGAACGTGGGCAACCTGGTCTGCCCCGTGGAATTCGACTGCGGCGAAGACGCCAAGGTGGCCCTGCTGAGCGTGACCGAAGGCGACGACAAGCCCGAAAAGTATCCCCTGCTGTTCAACCTGGCCAAGGCCATGGTGCTGAACAAGGTGGACCTGCTGCCCTATGTGGACTTCGACCGCGAACGGGCGCGGGATTTCGCCACCCGCCTCAACAAGGAACTGGCCGTGTTCGAGGTCTCCTGCCGTGACGGTTCCGGCCTGGAAGGCTGGTACCAGTGGCTGCGCGACATGCGCGCCGGCAAGCTGTAAGCCTGGCCCGCATCCTTGGAATGCAAACGCCCCCTGCAAAGGGGGCGTTTTGTTATGGGCTTTAGCCTGTTGAGCGCCTGACAGGCGCGAAACAAAAAACCA
>ERZ857982.1002-NODE-1002-length-31155-cov-9.202476_pt1 | contig 31155 bp, 29 predicted proteins | sample MGYA00519955_ERZ857982 | MGnify/ENA primary metagenome ERZ857982 (study PRJEB31778, sample SAMEA3449416) | human gut metagenome | biome: human gut; feature: human-associated habitat; material: faeces | place: United Kingdom | collected 2010/2012 ... | reverse complement strand
AGCCCTTTCGGCTCTGGGGCTGCCGTCGGCATGGGGGCGGGGGTGTGTCTGTTTTTCTCCAGGGCAGAACGATGACGCCACATATCGGCCTGTCGATTCTGGCCCTGCGCACGCAACCATGTTTCAAAGCGCAGCTTCCGCATCTCGTTCGCCTGTCTGCTCCGGCGCAGTAAAAGTCTTTCCCTTCTCTGCTGCATCTTCAGGCAATGTCGGGCAATGTTCAAAACAGATACCCCATAGCGGGCAAGGCGGGAGAGGGCGCTTATTCTCTGTTCCTTCTGACGCTGCCGCAAAGCTGTTTCCGCTCGTTTTTTCTCCTCTTTTTCTTGTCGTATTTCGGCACAATGCTGTTGATAGTCGTGCCATTCTTTCGTCGCAACATCGCTGACCGGTTCCGGGCTATGCGGCTGCCGTGCCGGATATGTTCCCGCAATAAACGGCCCCCACCTGCCGATCAATTTTTTCAAACTGAAAGCCCTGTCTACCGAGGAAGCCTTTACGGCAATGTCGCCTACCCAGATGACGGCCCCGGAACCTTTTTTCTCGAAGCGCAAGCCTGCTTCCGCGAGCTGGGAGTGCATATCCTCCCATGATGCGGCATGTTGCATAATGGCATGTCCCCGCTCCTGAGCGATACGTTGTGCTGACTTTTCTCCAGTGGCGCACTCCATGTCCTGTGCGGCAGCGCGAGGCTTTATGTCCCGCACAAGGGAGCGGCGTCGGGCAATCTCTCCATTTTCCAGCATGACGTAGCGGGCATTTTTTTCACTGCGCCACCCCTGCTTATGTTCAATACGCGCAAGGATTTTATGGGCTTCTTCGATGTCAAAACCTCGATGCGGCTGTACGACCCTGCCGGTATCAGCGTTCATGCGATTGACGGCTATATGAAGATGATAGTTGTCCGTATCGTGATGCAGCGCGTAGATAACCTGATGTCCTTCCAGCTCCATTCCTGCCAGAAAGATGTCCACGATTTCGTCAACCTGTTCCCGCGCAGGCTGCTCCCCTTCCTGCCATGAAAAAATCCAGTGTTGTACCGGCATCTTGCTGTGGACGCTTTCACGGGCTAGCGCGATCATCTCGACCTTTTGCCCAACATGCGTCGAAGTCAGAAAATTCTTTCCTCCCGCATGTTCTACTTTTTCCTGTGGCCTTCGGTCGTGCGGAAAGCGGATGTAGTCCACCAGGTCGCCTATCTGCCATGCCTTCGGCCTGTTGGGAGCTGTGCGCTTAACTTTTTTAACGATCATAACTGCGCATCCCCAGCTGCTCAATGACGGAAATCAGCAGGCACAGAGTTTGTTCCTGCTGTTCAAGTATTGCCAGATCGGCCCCAGCCTGCCGCAGGGTTTCAAAGTTATGTTTGAGCAAACCTCCAATACGGCGCAACTCCTGAATCATCACAGCATCAGTTCGGGCAACAAGAGGACGCCCGCCAAAAATTTTCCGGCGGATGTACTCGGAAGTGGACAGGCCAGCCACTGTCGCTTGCTGCGAGAGATACACTTTCTCTCTTTCAGTAAGGCGAACGGTAATCCATTTCCGCGCCGCAGTCCGATTAAGAGCTGTGTCCTTTTTGCCTTTCATGCCTTTTGCCTTTGGAATGCGAGAAGCGCAGCGCCGAGCATTCCGGGAGTCCAGAGGGCGCAAGCCCTTTGGCAGGATGGTAGTTGGCGTAGCACAACTACCATCCTGCCTCGAAAAACCCCTATCGTGAAGTGGCCTGTTTTTATACATGGGTAAATTTCTGGTAGTCTGGTAGACAAAGCCCCACAGGAGGAATGCGTTATGGCCAGATTTGCCAATATTCGCCCGGAGCAGATAAACAAGGCCAGACGGATGCTTCAGGATTTGCCGGAAAAAATAGAACGCAAGACGCGACAGGAAGCGGCTCTTTTGCTGGAGAGTGACCTGCGCAAGGCATTGAAAAAAGGCTATGGCCCCAAAGAACTGTGTACTCTCCTCAAGAACGAGGGAATCATTATCCCGACCTATCTGATCAGGCAGTTTTGTTCTGAGAATGACGAGAGCTTGTCCGAGTCCTCTTTGGATATTGAGAGAGTGGAGGACAGAGTTATACCTTCCTCAGAAGATGTGGAGCGTCCTGAACAGCCAGAAGTGGGAACCGGCATAGGAAATGATGTATGAATAGAAAATACTCCGCAGATTTTCCTGCACACAAGGGCTTCAAATCTTTTGGGCCACTCCGGTAAGAGCGGCATGATGCTCCCCTTCTTTATCTGCCCCAAGGAGCCAAGCCTGTCCTGTTTCTCAAAAAATTATTTTTCTATAAAAAATGGCCACTGCCCAAGGCTTCCAGCGTGTGGTATATAAGCGGTATTCTTTACCGTTTTTCCAAGTATCTGGAGGTCATGATGGAGACTGTGCGCCTGAGCAGACAACACCAGAAAATTTTGAAAATGCTCCATGACGGCAATTCGCTCAAAAAAAATAAGCAACCGCCTTGGTATAAAAATCGGTACGCTTTATCAGCATCTGGCAGAAATTCGTAAAAGGATGTCACACAACTCCTCCGTGAAAGCCCTGTCTTCGTGTACGAATATAGACTTTCAACAGGAAGTACTCTCGGATATGGGACTTACTCCAAGAGGAAAAGAAGTTTTTCTACTCATTCTTGAGGGTCTCAGCAATAGGCAGATTGCTGCACAGCTTTCCATTACTCCGAGCGGTGTAAAACGGCATAGAGAAAAAATGCTTTTGCGAAATGGATGCACATCAATGATGGAGCTTGTCGCAAAGTATATCCGCCTTTGCGAGCTTCATAATGGATCGAATCATGAGACGTTATTCCCCCGATGACTTCCTGACCCTGAAACAGCTTGCCAGAGTACTGAAACTTGACCCTCGCACAGTGAAGAGGGTAGCTTTTCAGCTTGGCGGCAGGCGCATGGGGCAGTGCTGGCGTTTCAACTGGGGAGCAGTGTTGGAGTTTTTTCATGCCGACATTGAGACCAGACAAGGGAGGCCGCTGGCTGGCCCGCGTGGTGCTGGACGGAAGACAGATCGCCTGCAAAATGTTCCCTCCCGGAAAAAAATTCGGGCCGCAATGGCGGGCCGCAAAAAAATGGGAAGAGGAACAGCTTGCAAAGGCGATTCAGGAACAGGAGATCCGCACGGACTTGGAACGGCTTATGGCCTGGGGGAATGACTATCTCTCCCATGCCCAGCGAACCATGAGTCACAAGACCTATGTGGAAAAACAGCTTGTCATGCGGGATTTTTTCGACTTTTGCGGCAAGGCCGGGATTACCGCTCTGGAAGACATCAGCCCTTCACGGGCGTACCGCTTTTTGACCCGGATTTATGTGGCAAGAGGCGGAAACGTTGCCAACAAGTATCGCAAGAATCTGCTGGCTGCGTGGACGTGGGGCCTTGACTTCGTAGAGGATTTCCCACAAATAACCGCTCCGTTCAGGAAGATTCCTCCATTTGCCGTTCCGCGTAGTGAACGCTATGTTCCGCCGGAAGAGGACATCATCAAGGTGTTGCATCAGGCCAGAGGGCAGGATTTAATCATGCTGCTGACCCTGTTCTATACCGGAGCACGTCGCGGAGAAGTCTTTCGCCTGACATGGCAGGACGTGAACCTGATTGAAGGGAAAATCCGTCTTTTGGATCATAAGGCCGGGAGCGGCAAGGAAAGAGTACGCTGGCTGAAGCTCCACCCGGAGCTGGTCAAGGCCCTGTCGTGGTGGTATGATACCCGGCCTTGCAAGGTCGAAAATGTCTTCATGCAGTTGCAGTGCGGCTCGCACCTTGGACAACCCTTTCGACAGCGCAGGCATTTTATGCGTGAGCTATGCGAAAGGGCGGGCGTCAGACCGTTTGGCTTTCATGCTATCCGGCATAAGAGCGCGGCCATTGCCTTTATGGAGCTGGGCCTGAATGCGGCCCAGATATTGATGGGGCACTACCGGGCATCAACGACTGACCGGTATACAAAAAGCGCCGGGCTGTATACGGATCAGGAAGAGATCGTGACAGCGCTCGGCGACAGCGGAATTGGACAGGTTGTGGGTGACCTGCTGAAAAAGGAAATCCCTCAAGAAGTAGCAGTTCTTGAGGGATTGTAACCCTGGGCTTGTAACCCTAAAAGCCCGGATAGGCAAACAGGCTGTAACCTGTTGAAATCTTTGGCGTCCCCAAGGGGATTTGAACCCCTGTCGACGGCGTGAAAGGCCGTTGTCCTGGGCCGGCTAGACGATGGGGACGCGCTATGAAGTTTTGATGGCTGGGCTGCAAGGACTCGAACCTTGATTAGCGGAGCCAGAATCCGCCGTCCTGCCAATTGAACGACAGCCCATCGCGAAAATGAAACCTACGCAAAACCGGCCCTCTTGTCAAACAAAAAAATGAAAAAAGTGGATATTTTTTTTGAGAAAAATAAAAAGATAAATCATTTTAGTATGTTGATGTGTGTCTTTTGGGTATAAAAAAAGGCCGTCCCGATGGGGACGGCCTTGGGGATGGCAAGTGATGCCGTTACGGCAGCCTTACTTCCAGTAGAGTTTGACCAGGTTGGTACCGCGCGGGGTAGCCGTGGAGCCCTTGAGCTGGCCGGCGGTGATGACGGCGCATTCGTTGGGCAGGAAGTCCGGGCAGTTGTGGATGAAGTTCTCGGCGCGGCTCAGGTGGCTGGGATCGCTGGCCGGATCGGCGACGAACACGGGATGCACGCCCCAGACGAAGTTCAGGGCCTTGATGGTCACCGGGTCGGGGGTCAGGGCATAGATGTCCTGGGGAGGACGGCGGCAGGAGACCTGACGGGCCGACGCACCGCTGAGGCTGTGGGAGACGATGGCCTTGGCGTGGGCCTTCTCGGCCAGCAGGCAGGCGGAGTAGGCCAGGAACTCGGGGATACCCTTGTCCGCGGCCGGTTCTTCCAGCTTGCGGTCATTGACCAGCAGCTTCTCGGCCTCGTCGGTGATCTTGCGCATGTACTGCACGGTCTCCACCGGGAAGTTGCCCATGGCGGTCTCTTCGGAGAGCATCACGCAGTCGGCGCCGTCCAGCACGGCATTGGCCACGTCCGTGGTCTCGGCGCGGGTGGGGGCGGGGCTGTTGACCATGGAGAGCAGCATCTGCGTGGCCACGATGACCGGCTTGGAGATGGCGTTGCAGGCGCGGATGATGCGCTTCTGCAGGGCAGGCAGCAGGGGCAGGGGGCATTCCACGCCCAGGTCGCCGCGCGCCACCATGATGACGTCGGTCTCCTTCAGGATCTCGTCCAGGTTGTCCACGGCGTTCTGGCGCTCCAGCTTGACCACCACGGGCACGCGGCGGCCCGAGGCGGCGATGAGCTGTTTGGCTTCGCGCACGTCGTCAGCCATCTGTACATAGGAGATGGCCACGGCGTCCACGCCCAGGGCCAGACCGTCGCTCAGGTCCTTTTTGTCCTTTTCGGTCAGGGCGCGCACCTTGGTGGCCTTGCCGGGCAGGGCCAGGCCCTTGCGCGAGGTCACAATGCCGCTGTTGTTGGCTTCCAGCAGCACCAGGCCGTCGGGGCGGCTCTGCTGCACGGTGAATTGCAGACCGCCGTCGGCCAGCACCATGCGGTCGCCGGGCTCCAGGGTCTCCAGGATCTCGGGATGGTCGAAGGGCAGGAAGGGCATCTCATCGGTGCGCTGGTCGGAAAGGCCCAGCAGCAGCTGCATGCCCTTGGTGACCTGGATGGTCTTTTCCTGCACGACACCCAGACGGATCTTGGGGCCGGACAGGTCCTGCATGATGGTGATGGGCTTGTCCAGCTCCTTTTCCACTTCACGGATATCATTGATGATACGGACGAAATCCGCGGCCGAACCGTGGGAGAAGTTCAGGCGGAAGACGCTGACGCCCGCTTCGACGAGCTGACGCAGCTTTTCCTTGGAATTGGAAGCCGGGCCGATGGTGGCGACGATCTTGGTTCTCATATCTTTATTCCTTTCATACCCGTGCGGGGGCACGGATGTTCTCTCATAAAGCTGTATGTCCAGAAAAAACTATCCGGGCTTTCCTGCGGCTTGTCAAGCGGCAGGAAGCGTGCAGGCGGGCGGGGACGCCCCCGCCCCGAGTCCAAGGCAGCCCATTGGAATAATTGACAAACAAAATCACATGATTGTCACCGTCCCGTCATGTTCGCTTGACAGCGGGGGAAAGGGTGGGGCATAAGTGGGAAAACGTGGTAAATAGTGGGCGACAGGTGGTGGATCGGTGGCAAATCTGTTTATCCAGAGCGCATATCGCAATCTTGACGCCAAGGGCCGTCTGCTGCTGCCGCCAGAGTACAGGGATGCCCTGCTGGCCGCCGGGGATGGTTCCTTCTGGCTGACCATAGGTCTGTACGGAGGCCTCAAGGCCTACATGCCTGCGGATTGGGAAGCCATCGTCGAAAAGCTGAACAGCGTCCCCCTCCCTTCCATGAAGCTTTCCCACGTCAAAACGAAGTTGCTCGGTCTTGCGCAGAGGATGGTCCCCGATGCGCAGGGCCGCATACGTATCCCGCAGCCCCTGATGCGTGCCGCCGGTCTGCAAAAGGACGTGGTACTGGTGGGCATGGCGGACAAGTTCGAGATCTGGGATCAGGCCCGCTTCGATGCCCTGCTGGTGGAAGACGTCAGCGATGAAGTGGCGGCCTGTCATCTTGATATAGCTCTTTAGAGGTAAGCATGACCATGCAGCAGCAGGGACAGGAACGAAATGCGGCTGATCTGCATATCCCTGTCCTGATGAAGGAAACCCTTGCGGCCCTGCAGCCCGTGCTGGATGCCGGAAGGGATCGCCCCGTGCGCATCCTGGACGGCACGCTCGGCATGGCCGGGCACAGCTCTGCCATGTTGCAGGCAGCCCCCCAGGGGGAACTCTGCGCCCTGGACCGGGACGAGGAAGCCCTGGAACTGGCCCGGCGCCGGCTGGAGCCTTTTGGTGGGCGCGTCCATACCTACCATTGCCGCTACAGCCAGTTCGAGGAGGCCCTCGACGACCTGGGCTGGGACAAGGTCGACGCCGTGCTGCTGGATATCGGCGTTTCCTCCCTGCAGCTGGACGAGGCGGAGCGCGGCTTCAGCTTTTACGGGGACGGGCCCCTGGACATGCGCATGGACCAGCATTCCGGCGCGCCTTCGGCCTGGCACTGGGTCAATCGCGAAAGTTTCGACCGCCTCAAGGAATGCATCGCCACCCTGGGCGAGGAGCCGCAGGCCGGGCGCATAGCCCGGGCCATCGTGGATGCCCGCCAGAAGAGCCCCATCGATACCACCGCCCAGCTGGCGGCCCTGGTGGAGAAGGCCTATCCGCCCGCGTGGCGTGCCAAGGCTCGCCGCCATCCCGCCACGCGCACCTTCCAGGCCCTGCGCATGGCCGTCAACGACGAGCTGGGCGAGCTGCGCCGCTTCCTTGATGCCATCCTGGGCCGTCTGTCCCTGGGCGGCCGTCTGGCGGTCATTTCCTTCCATTCCCTGGAAGACCGCATGGTCAAGCAGACCATGCGCTACTGGGCCGAGGGCTGCCGTTGCCCCCGGCATGTGCCGGTGTGCGTGTGCCACCATGTGCCGGAAGTCGAGAGCCTGTACAAGAAGCCCGTGCAGGCCGACGATGACGAGCTGGCCGTCAATCCGCGTGCCAGCAGCGCCAAACTGCGGGCCGTGGAGAAAATAGCCGAGGCGGTTTCATGAAGAAGCTGTCGGTCGGGCTGCCGTTCCGCGGACAGGGCAAGGTCCAGACCAAAAGCTGGCTGCTCCTGCTGGCGTTGGGACTGCTGGCCTGCATGACCATGTGCCTGATCCTGGTCTGGAGCAATATCGAGCGCATCGATACCACCTACTTCATCAATATCGCCCAGAACAAGTTGCAGGAACGCAAGGCCCTGCGCGCCAAGCTGGAAGTGGAGCGGGAGCGCCTTCTTTCCCCGTACGAGCTGCGCCGCAAGGCGGAGGAGATCGGCATGAAGGAGCCGAAGCCGGGACAGGTCCGGCGTATGGAAGCGCACTAGCCGGCAAGCATCACAAGCGGGGGACGCATGTTCAAATTCTCATCCGATACCGGAGACAAGAAACGTCGTCCGGGCCGTACCGCATCGCGTACCGTACGCAGCGGTGGGGCCCGGCGTGTTTCTGTTGCGCCCAAGAACAGGGGCCTGAGCTGGGTCGACAGGGTGGACTGGGGCAAGGCCCGCATCGCCGCTGTCGTGGCCATCTTCTGCGTCCTGTGGCTGGGCCTGTGGGGCCGTGCCTGGTATCTGCAGATGATCGAGGGCCCGCGCCTGGCCGACAAGGCCCGCCGCCAGCATATGGCCACGGAGCTGGTCACCGGCAAGCGCGGCATGATCATGGACCGCAACGGGCAGGTGCTGGCCCGCAGCGTGGAGGCCCGTTCCGTCTATGCCCGGCCGCAGGAGATCCAGGATTTCCTGACCATGGCCAACACCCTGGGGCCCATCCTCGGCATCGAACCGCAAAAGCTCTATGACGAGCTTTCCAAGACCAAGCGCCGTTTTGTCTGGGTGCGCCGCAAAGTGGACGATTACACCGCCGAGGCCGTGCGCAAGGCGGGCCTGCCCGGCATCGGCCTTTCCAAGGAATACGACCGCGTCTATCCCTTCAAGCATCTTGCCGGGCAGCTGCTCGGCTTCGTGGGCGTGGACGACAAAGGCCTGGAAGGCCTGGAACGCTCGCTGGACGACCGTCTTGCGGGCACGCCCACCCGCATGGTGGTGCAGCGCGACGCCATGGGTCGCCGCTTTTACCTGCATGAAGAAGGCAAGGACGAGCTCCGCGGCGAGGACTTGATGCTGACGCTGGACGTGCAGCTGCAGTTCATCGCCGAAGAAGCCGTGGCCCGTGCCGCCCGGGACTTCGATGCCCGCTGGAGCGGGGCCCTGGTGGTGGATGTGCCCAGCGGCGACATCCTGGCCTGGGCGCAGTATCCCTTCTTCAATCCCAATACCTACCGGCAGTCCAGCCCCATGATCTACCGCAACCGGCTGGCCTCCGACGCCCTGGAACCCGGTTCCACCTTCAAGCCCTTCGTCATGGCCTCGGCCCTGCAGGAGCGCAAGATCAACCGCAATACGGCCATCGACTGCGAGAACGGCAAGTGGGAGATCAAGAAGGTGACCATCCGCGACACCTCGCGGCAGGGCGTGCTGCCCGCGCACAAGGTGCTGCGCTATTCCTCCAACATCGGCATGGCCAAGATCGGTCTGGAGCTGGGTTCGCCCACGCTCTACAAGTACCTGCGCGCCCTCGGCTTCGGGGAGAGCACCTGCGTGCCCGTGGCCGACAGCCGGGGCATCCTGCGCCAGCCCCGCTCCTGGAGCGAGGCCGACCTCATGTCCGCCTCCTTCGGGCAGAGCGTGTCCGTCACGGCCCTGCAGATGGCGCAGGGCTACTTGACCCTGCTCAACAATGGTGCCTACAAGCCGCTGCGCCTGCTGCGCGAGCAGGTCAATGTGGAACAGCGTTACGAGCGCATCTTTTCGGAGCGCGTCTGCCGTGAGGTCATGGGCATGATGCGCGACGTGGTGGAAGAAAAGGACGGTACCGGCAAGCGGGCCCGCATCGAAGGGGTGGAAGTGGCCGGCAAGACCGGCACCGCCCAGAAGGCCGACCACAAGGCGGGTTCCTACGGCGCCAAGCGTCTGGCCTCCTTCGTGGGCTTTTTGCCCGCCGACAATCCCCGCTATCTGATCGTGGTGCTGGTGGACGAACCCACCAAGAACCAGTACGGGGGCGTGGTGGCCGCGCCCGTGTTCCGCGAGATCGCCTCGCGCGCCATCACCTACAGCGGCGCCATCGTGCCTGATGCCACCAGTCAGGCGGAAAAGGACGACAAGCCGGACAAGGACAAGGGCCGTCAGCGCGGCCTCAAGCTTTCGCGTCTGGATGTGCCCTTCCTGGCCAAGGAAGACGTCCAGACCAGCCGTCCGCCGTCCATGCAGCAGCCCGGCCATCTGGCCAAGGCCTCCAGCCGGGTCCCCGACGTCAAGGGCAAGACGGTGCGCAACGCCGTGGAACTTTTTGCCCGCGCCGGGATCGTGCCGGAGCTCAAGGGGACCGGCACGCGCGTGGTCAGGCAGAGCCCGCCGCCGGGCACGGCCTGGCCCAAGGAAGGAGAAAACGTCACTTACATTCTGTGGCTCTCGGAGAGGTAACCGTGAATCGCGAATTCGAACAATTGCTCGACAAGGTGCGCCGTGAGGGAGGGGAGATCCGCTCCGACTCGCGTGAGGTCGGCAAGGGGGACATCTTTGTGGCTGTCCCCGGGGTCAATGCTGACGGCGCCCGTTTCATCCCGCCGGCCGTGGAGGCCGGTGCGTCCACCATCGTCTGCCTGCCCGGAGGGGCCGAAGCCGAGGCCGCCCGTGCCGCGGGCTGCACGGTGGTCCATCATGACGATCCCCGCGAGGCCCTGTGGCGTCTGGCCGAGGCCCGCTGGCATACCGGCAGCCTGCCGCTGCGCGTGCTGGGCGTCACCGGCACCAACGGCAAGACCACCAGCGCCTATTTGCTGGAGCATCTGTTCACGGCCACCGGACACAAGGTGGGCGTGCTGGGCACGGTGAGCTACCGCTGGCCCGGCCATTGCGAGGCCGCGCCCCTGACCACGCCCGATCCCCTGCGCGTGCACGCCATGCTGGCGGCCATGGCGCAGGCCGGGGTGGACATCGCCGTCATGGAGGTCTCTTCCCACGCCCTGGAACAGCAGCGCGTCTGCGGGGTGCCCTTTGCCGGGGCCTCCTTCAGCAACCTGACCCAGGACCATCTGGATTTCCACCAGGACATGGAAAGCTATTTCCGGGCCAAGTCCCGTCTGTTCCTGGAACTGCCCCGCGCCGACAAGGTCATGGCCATCAACGGCGATGATCCCTGGGGCCGCCGCCTGCTGGAGCTGTGCCCGCGGGCCCTGTCCTTCGGCCTGCAGAAGGCGCTCCCGCAGCAGCGTCATCTGTGGGGCGAGCTGTTGTCCGCCGGTACGGACGGCTGCCATCTGCGCATGCATCTGGACGGCCAGCAGTGGGAACTGCGCTCGCCGCTGGTGGGGGCCTTCAATGCCTCCAACCTGCTCTCCGTGCAGGCCCTGGCCCTGGAGCTGGGCCTGATGCCGGACGATCTGCGCCATCTGGAAGACTTCCACGGTGTGTGCGGCCGTCTGGAGCGGGTTCCCAATGCCCGCAAGCTGCACGTCTTCGTGGACTATGCCCACACGCCGGACGCGCTGGTCAACGTCCTGAAGGCCCTGCGCGGCGCCGGTTTCAAGCGCATCGTCACGGTCTTCGGCTGCGGCGGCAACCGTGACCGCACCAAGCGCCCCATCATGGGCGAAGCCGTGGCCCGCTATTCCGACGTGGCCGTGCTGACCTCGGACAATCCCCGTTTCGAGGACCCGGAAGCCATCCTCAAGGATGTGCTGCCCGGCCTGCGCGAAGCCAGGGAAGTCGTCGTGGAAGTGGACCGCCGCAAGGCAACGGCCAAGGCCGTGGAAATGCTCGGTCCCGATGATGCCCTGCTGATCGCCGGCAAGGGCCATGAGGATTATCAGATCATTCAGGGCACCAAACATCACTACAGTGATCAGGAAGTGGTGCGGGAGCTGTTGGGGTGCGCCTAGATCTTGCTGAAATCGTTCGTTGTCTGGGCTGTGCCCGGGATGTGAAGGTGACCGACGGCAGCGTGACGGTCACCTCGGTCGTCACGGACAGCCGCGAGGCCGTGGCTGGCAGCCTGTTCGTCTGCATCGCCGGCGAGCGCGTGGACGGCCATGATTATGCCGCCCGTGCCGTGGAGCAGGGCGCTGTGGCCGTGCTGGCTTCCCGCCCGCTGGAAGGCCTGTCCGTGCCTGTCCTGCTGGTCCAGGATACGGTGCGCGCCCTGGGTGCCGTGGCCGCCCTCTGGCGCGGCAAGTCCTCTGCCCGGGTGGTGGGCATCACCGGCTCCGCGGGCAAGACCACGGTCAAGGAACTGCTGGCCCATGTGCTGTCGCGGCGCGGCAAGACCGCCTGCAATGCCCTCAACCTCAACAATCAGGTGGGCATGCCCCTGTGCATGCTCAAGACCGACGGGGACGAGGACTTCTGGGTCTTCGAGGCCGGTATCAGCCACGAGGGCGACATGGACGAGCTGGGCGCCATCCTCCAGCCCGATCTGGCTCTGATCCTCAACGTGGGCGCCGCCCATACCGAGGGGCTGGGCGAACGCGGCGTGGCCTGGCACAAGTCCCGTCTTCTGGCCCATCTGGCCCCCGAAGGCCAGGCCCTCGTGAGCGCCGACTATGACGACCTTGTCCGCGAGGCGCGGTCCGTGTTCGGCGACGTGCTCTTCTTCACGGCCAGCGGGCGTCCGCTCTCCTATCGTGCGGCCTATGCCGGGTGTAGCGATGGGGTGCACGGGCAGTACCGCCTGTGGCTGGACGGTCGTCCCTGTGACGTTATCGCGCCTTTCCGCGGCGATTACGGTACCGAGAACTGTATCGCCGTGGCGGCCGCCGCCCACATGCTGGGCCTGACCGCCGAGGAGATCGCCGCCGGTTTCGCCGACGCGCAGCTGCCGCCGCAGCGCTTTGCCCGCAGTCGTCGCGGCAACTGGGATATCGTGGACGATACCTACAATGCCAACCCGCTTTCCATGGCCCGCATGCTTGACGCTGCGGCGGAAAGCGCCCAGAAACGGCCTTTCGTGGTGGTGCTGGGCGAGATGCGCGAACTGGGCAGCGTGGCGGACAGGGAGCATGAACGCCTGGGCAGGCATCTGGCCCAGCTGCGTCCTGTGCTGGTCTTCTGGCGCGGCGGCCATGCCGATGCCGTGCGGGACGGCCTGGAGCACGGGCTGTACACGGGCAAGTTCCTGCCCGTGGATTCCGGCGAGGCCTTCGTGCAGGCCCTGCGTGAACATCTTCCCGCCGAGACGGGAGAGCAGGGGGGCCTCATGCTCTTCAAGGGATCGCGCGGCAACCATCTGGAAGAATTGCTTGAAGCTCTGGAGCAGAGCGACTGGCTGCCCGGCAGCCGTACGGAGAGTCTGTAGATGCTGTATAACCTGCTGGTACCGTGGGCGTCCGAATGGACGGCGCTCAATGTTTTCCGGTACATCACCTTCCGTTCCATGGCCGCGCTCATCACGGCCCTGGTGCTCTCCATCCTGCTGGGTCCCCGGTTCATCGCCTGGTTGCGCCGCCTCAAATGCGGCCAGCACATCCTGCATGAAGTGACGGCCCATGCCTGCAAGGAAGGCACGCCCACCATGGGCGGCCTGCTGATGCTCTTCAGCCTCACGGTCAGCCTGCTGCTGTGGGCGGATCTGGGCAATTTCTACATCTGGCAGACCCTGCTGGTGTTCTGGGGCTTTGCGGCCGTGGGCTTCTGGGACGACATGACCAAGCTGCGCCATGCCGAGAACCGCGGCATCAGCGGCCGGGCCAAGCTGGCGGGCCAGCTGGCGGTGGCCGTGGTGGCCATGCTCTTCCTGGTCACGGATCCCGGCTATTCCAGCCAGCTGAGCATCCCCTTCGTCAAGGACTGGGCTCCTGACCTTGGTCCCCTGTATCTGCCGTTCGGGGTCTTCGTCATGGTGGCCTCGTCCAATGCCGTCAACCTGACCGACGGTCTGGACGGTCTGGCCATCGGGCCCTGCATCGTGGCCGGTATCGTTTTCGCCATCTTCATCTATGTGACGGGCCATGCCCGCTTCGCCAATTATCTGCTGCTGCCCTATACGCCGGGCGTCGGTGAGGTCACGGTGTTCTGTGCGGCCCTGGTAGGCGCGGGGCTGGGCTTTTTGTGGTTCAACGCCTATCCGGCCCAGGTCTTCATGGGCGACGTGGGCTCGCTGGCCCTGGGCGGCGTGCTCGGCGATCTGGCCCTGCTCTGCAAGCAGGAACTCATCCTGGCCGTGGTGGGCGGTCTGTTCGTGGCCGAGACCCTGTCGGTCATCATGCAGGTGAGCTACTTCCGCTGGACAGGCGGCAAACGCCTGTTCCGCATGGCGCCCCTGCATCATCACTTTGAACTGAAGGGCATCCCGGAATCGAAGATCATCATCCGGTTCTGGATCACGTCCGCACTGCTGGGGCTGGTGGCCCTGTCGGTACTGAAACTGCGCTGATGGCGAGGGCTCCGGCTGCATGAGGCCGGGGCCCGCTCGCCGTTTTTTATCCTGTCCGCCGTGCCTGCCGGTGCAGTGCGCGGCAATATCTTATCCGCGAGGAATGTGACATGGCTCAGAATGAAGATCGTGGCCGGTGCATCAAGGCCGGTGAACTGGCTGTAGTGGTGGGCGCCGGGCGTTCCGGCAAGGCAGCGGCCCGTCTTCTGTTGCGGCAGGGCGCCCGGGTGCGCCTGCTGGAGAGCAATCCCCAGGCTCTGGACGAAGCGCAGGCCGCGGCCCTGCGCGCGGAAGGCATCGAACTGGTGCTGGGGGAACAGGGGCCGGAGCTCTTTGCCGGTGCGAAGATGGTGGTGCCCAGCCCCGGCCTGCCCGTGGTGCGCCTGCGCGAGATGATGGGCCCCCATGCCGATGCGGAAGGTACCGAGATCCTGGCCGAGATGGAGCTGGCCTGGCGCGCCCTTGACGGCGAGCCCGTGCTGGCGGTGACCGGCACCAGCGGCAAGACAACCACGGTCAGTCTGGCGGCGGCCATGCTGCGGGAGCAGGGCCTGCGTGTTTTTTTGGGCGGCAATATCGGCACGCCCCTTTCGGAATATCTGCTTTCCGGCGAAAAGGCCGACGTGCTGGTGCTGGAGACCTCGAGTTTCCAGCTCCAGTGCTGTTCCACCTTCCATCCCCGGGTGGCCGTGGTGCTGAACATCTCGCCCAACCATCTGGATTACCACAAGGACATGGAAGAATACATCGAGGTCAAGTTCCGTCTGTTCCGCTGCCAGACGGAAGAGGACCTGGCGGTTTTGGAGCCCGGGCTGGAAGAGACCGCCGCCCGCTTCGGCCTCAGGGCCCGCAAGGTGTGGATCCGGCCCGAAGGCCGCTTCCCGGACTGCCCCCTGTTCGGGCAGCACAACCAGTTCAATGCCGAAGCCGCCTGGCAGGCCTGCCGCCCCTTCGGCGTGACGCTGGAGAATGCCGCCCGCGCGGTGGCTGCCTTCAAGCCCCTGCCCAACCGGCTGGAATCCGTGGCCCGCGTGCACGGCGTGCTCTATGTGAACGACTCCAAATGCACCACGGTGGCCGCTCTGGAAGTGGCGCTGGAAGCCATGGACCATCCCGTGCACCTGCTGTGCGGCGGCAAGTTCAAGGGCGGGGATCTGGACGGCATGAAGGATCTGCTGCGCCGCAAGGCCAAGAGCGTGAACCTGTACGGGGCCAGCCGCGAGATCTTCGAGGCTGCCTGGCAGGGCGTGGTGCCCCTGTGCTGGCACGAGCGCATGGAAGACGCTGTCCTGGCCCTGCAGGACAAGGTGGAGGAGGGCGATGTGGTCCTGCTGTCACCGGCAACTTCCAGTTTTGACCAGTACCACAATTATGTGGAACGCGGCAACGACTTCAAGCGCATCGTGGGAAGCCTGGCATGAAGAACATGTTCCTGAGCAGGAAGGAAAAGAAAAAGGAAGAAGCCGCTCCCCAGGGCGGAAGTATCTCGCGCGCTCTGGGCAAGGTGAGTTTTGAGGGCTTCGACTGGTGGCTGTTCACCCTGATGCTCATCATCCTGGCCATCGGCCTCATCATGGTGCTGTCGGCCAGCGGCATCGTGGCCGAGCAGGTCAACGGTGACAAATACTACTTTTTCAAGCGCCAGCTAATCTTTGCCTGCGGCGGGGGCCTCGTGCTCTGGGGCGCGGCCCTCATGCCCCGCAGCTGGCTCTACAAATTGCAGTATCCGGCCATTTTCCTCTCCCTGTTCCTGCTCCTGCTGACCCTGTCGCCCCTGACGCCGTCCATCAACGGCGCCAAGCGCTGGATCCCTCTGGGGCCCGTGAACCTGCAGCCCATGGAGTTCGTCAAGATCTCCCTGGCCCTGTACCTGGCCTATTTCATGAGTTCCAAGCAGGCACTGGTCAAGACCTTCAGCCGGGGCGTCATCCCGCCCTTTGCCGTGACGGGCCTGTTCTGCGGCCTGCTGCTGTTGCAGCCCGACTTCGGCAGCGCCGTGGTGGTGGCCAGCATCTTGTTCTTCATGTGTCTGGCCGGGGGCACGCGTTTCATCTATTTGTTCTTCGCCATGATCCTGGCCTGCGCCGGCGCCATGGCCCTGGCCATCCTGGAGCCTTACCGCCTGCGCCGCCTGCTGGCCTTTCTGGATCCGTTCGCCGATCCCACCGACACGGGCTATCACCTGGTGCAGTCCCTGCTGGCCATCGGCTCGGGCGGCTTTTTCGGCGTGGGTGTGGGCGCCAGCCGACAGAAGATGTTCTATCTGCCCGAAGCCCACAACGACTTCATCATGGCCGTGCTGGCCGAGGAGCTGGGCTTTGTGGGCATCACCGTGGTCATGCTGCTGTTCGGCCTGCTGTTCTGGCGCTGTTACCGCATCATCATGCGCCAGACCGAACTGCGCGACCGGCTGACGGCCTTTGGCCTGACGGTCATCCTGGCCATGGGTGCCGTCATGAATCTGGCCGTGGTCATGGGGGTGGCGCCGCCCAAGGGCGTGCCCATGCCCCTGATGAGCTACGGCGGCAGTAATCTTATGGCCACCATGCTCTGCGTGGGCCTGCTCATGAATTTTTCTCGCACGGCCACGGGCAAGGAGGGGAGCATATGGAAAGAGTCCTCTTAACCACCGGCGGTACCGGCGGGCACATCTTCCCGGCGCTGGCCGTGGCGGAAGCCCTGCGTCAGCGCCATCCCGGTGTGGAACTGCTGTTCGTGGGCTCGCAATACGGCCCGGAACAGCGTCTGGCCCGGGCGGCGGGCATCGACTTCATCGGCCTGCCGGTGCGCGGCTTTTTGGGGCGTGGCCTGCGGGCCTTTGCCGCTGCCGGGCGCATGGCCTGTGCCGTCTGTCGGGCCCGGGGCATCATCCGGCGCTTCCGGCCCCAGGTAGTGGCCGGTTTTGGCGGTTATGCCGCCTTCGCGCCCATGCTGGCGGCCCGTCTGGCCGGTGTGCCCACGGTGCTGCATGAGCAGAACGCCATCGCCGGCATGAGCAACCGGATTTTGGGACGCCTTGCCCGGCGCATCTGCCTGTCCCTGCCGGGGACCGAGGGCTTCGACGCTTCCCGGACGGTACTGACGGGCAACCCCGTGCGCGCCGCTGTGGTGGCGCTGGCCGGACGGCAGCATGATTTTTCCGGCAAGCGCCTGCTGGTCATGGGGGGGTCCCTGGGGGCCCATGCCCTGAACGTGCATGTGTGCCGCCATCTCGACGCCCTGCGGGCTGCGGGCATCGAAGTGCGCCACCAGACCGGCGTGCGTGACGAGGCCGTGACCCGCGAGGCCTATGCGGCGGCGGGCTATGACCCGGCCTGTGTGAGTGCCTTCATCGACGACATGGCTTCGGCCTATGCCTGGGCGGATCTGGTGCTTTGCCGCGCCGGGGCCACCACCGTGGCCGAGCTTTGCGCCGCGGGCCTGCCCTCGGTGCTGGTGCCGTTCCCCTATGCGGTGCATGACCATCAAACGCGCAACGCCCAGGCCCTGGTGGCCGAAGGCGCGGCCCTGATGCTGCCCGAGGCCCGCATGGAGAGCGACGGCCTCATGGCGCAGGTCACGGACCTGCTGCAGGATACCGGCAGGCTGCGCACCATGGCCGCTGCGGCTTCCGGCTGTGCCCGCGTCCGCGCGGCGGAGCTGGTGGCCGCGGAACTGGAGACCGTGTGCGCACGGTAAGTTCACGATAACATCTTCTTCCGGATAGAGAGAGACATATGGACAGCAAGATTCGGCAGATTCACATGGTGGGCATCGGCGGCGCCGGCATGAGCGGCATCGCGGAAGTCCTGCTCAACCTGGGCTATGACATCTCGGGCTCGGACATGAGCGATTCGGCCGTGGTCAAACATCTGCGCAGTCTTGGGGCCCGCATCGCCGTGGGCCATGCGGCCGAGAACGTGGGCAACGTGCAGGTGCTGGTCAAGTCCACGGCCATTGCCGAGGACAACCCCGAAGTGGTGGAAGCGCGCCGCCGCAACATCGCCATCATCCCCCGTGCCGAGATGCTGGCCGAACTGATGCGCCTGCGCCAGGGCGTGGCCATTGCCGGTACCCACGGCAAGACCACCACCACGTCCCTGACGGCCTCCATCTTCGATACGGCCGGTCTGGACCCCACGGTCATCATCGGGGGGCGCCTCAATGTCTACGGCACCAATGCCCATCTGGGCAGCGGCCATTACCTCATCGCCGAAGCCGACGAATCCGACGGCTCCTTCCTCTGTCTGTTCCCCATCATCAACGTGGTCACCAACGTGGACGAAGACCATCTGGACCACTACGGGACCCGGCAGGCCATCGACGACGCCTTTGTCCAGTTCATGAACAAGGTTCCGTTCTACGGCCTCAACGTGGTCTGCGGCGATGATCCCGGCGTGCGGGCCCTGCTGCCGCGCGTCAAGCGCCCGGTGCTGACCTACGGCTTTGCCGCCGACAACCAGCTGCGCGCCGTGTTGCTGGAATCGGGCATGACCAGCCGTTTCGAGGTCTGGCGCGATGACCAGAAGCTGGGCGAAGTGAGCCTACCCCATCCCGGCCGCCACAATATCCTCAATGCCCTGGCCGCCATCGGCGCCGCCACGGCTGCCGACATCCCCTTCGAACGCTGCGTGGAAGGTCTGGCCACCTTCCGGGGCGTGGGGCGCCGCTTTGAATTCAAGGGCGAACGCAATGGGGTGACCGTCATCGACGACTACGGCCATCATCCGGCCGAGATCGCGGCCACGCTGGCCACGGCCCGCCAGGTCTTCCCTGACCGCCGTCTGGTGGTGGCCTTCCAGCCGCACCGCTTCAGCCGTACCCAGGCCCATTTCGGCGAGTTCTGCAAGGTCTTCGACGTGGTGGACCAGCTGGTGCTGACCGAGATCTACGCCGCTTCCGAAAAGCCCATCCCCGGTGTTTCCGGCGAGAGCCTGGCCCAGGGCATGCGCCAGGTCTCCGAGACCCCGGTCACCTATTTCCAGACCATCGACGCCATGGTCAAGGGCCTGGATGATATCCTGCAGCCCGGTGACGTGCTGCTGACTCTGGGGGCCGGCACCATCACCCGTGTGGGGCCCGCCTGGCTGGAGGGCGGCAAGGATGCGTGAGATCCTGTCTCCTTCGCTGGCAGAGCGGACATCACTGCATCTCGGGGGCCGGGCCATCGCGGAACTGGTGCTTGAGCGTGCCGAGGATTATCCGCTGCTGGCAGAACGTTTGCAGCAGCTGGGCGGGAGCCCGTACATCATTGGCGCGGGCACGAATTTGCTTGCCCGCGATGGTGAATTACCAGTCGTACTGCTTCGTTCTGCAATCAAGGAAGGCCCCGAGATCGTCTGGGAATCTGAAGCGCGGGCCCATGTGCGGGCAGGGGCGGGCGTGCCCCTGCCGCGCCTGCTTGGTTTCTGTGCCCGGCGGGGTTTAGGCGGTCTTGAGGGCCTTGTCGGCATCCCCGGGAGCGTCGGGGGGGCCGTGGCCATGAACGCAGGCTCCTACGGTTGCGAGACCTGCAGGAATCTCTTGGAAATCAAGGCCGTTGTCGATGGTCGCCCGCGGGTCTTCCCGGCAGCGGAACTGCAGTATGGTTACAGAACCCTGCTGGTGGACGGCAAAAAAAACGGTTTTCTTGTGCTCGAAGCCACATTTGACTTGACCAAGACTGACAGGGATGGCATTTCTAAACTCATGCATCGCAATATTTGCGAGAAAAAGTCTAAACAACCTGTGACAGCGTGGAGTGCGGGCTGCGTATTCAAAAATCCGGCCCCGGACAAACCAGCCGGCATCCTTCTGGATAGGGCCGGCTTTCGCGGCAGGCGGCTTGGCGGGATGGCTTTTTCGACCATGCATGCCAATTTTTTGATAAATGAAGGGAATGGCAGCGCGAGTGCCGCGTTCGAACTTATAGAAAGTGCGCGGCAGGGAGTGCTGGAGCAGTTCGGCATCACGCTGGAAACGGAAGTCAGGATCGTGCCGTGACCTTTTCGCTGAAAAAAAACCGGCGCAATACGCGCTCCTACAGCGGTAGTTCGACACCTGCTCCCAGTCGCAGCACCGCTTCCCGCCCCAATACCCGCAACCGGGCCAAGCCGGCGAGGGAAAAACGTCAGTTCTCCCTTTGGAGCAAGCTGCAGGGCGGGCGTGTGCAGCGTTTTTTTTGCGTCCTGTTCCTGCTGGCAGGGCTGGTAGCGGCTGTGACGGGCCTGTGTGCCGGGTCCATCTGGCTGTACGGCAAGGCCACGACCAGTGACTTCTTCGCCACACGGCATATCGACGTGGCCGGGAATGTCAGATTGTCGCGGGAGATGGTCCTGCAGTATGGCGGCCTGAAGGAAGGGGAGAACTCCCTGGCGGTCAGCATCGCGGAAGTGGAGCGCAAGCTGCGTGCCACGCCCTGGGTGGAAGAGGTCTCGGTCAAACGTCTGTTGCCGGACCGCTTCGTCATCAAGATCAAGGAGCGTATGCCCACCTTCTGGGTCCACAAGGACGGGGTGCTGTATTACGCCAATGAATCCGGCGAGGCCATCGCGCCTGTGGAGAGCCGCAACTTTCTCTCGCTGCCGACCCTGTCCGTGGAAGCGGGGGCCGAGGATGACGTGGCCTACCTGCCGCGATTCATGAAGGATCTGCATGCGGGCAGCCTGCCGGTGGAGGCGGGGGCCATTGCGTCGATCACGGTGAGCCCCGCACGGGGTATCGAGATATATCTGGAAGACCGCGAGATGCGGCTTTCCATCGCAACGGATGACTGGGCCGGGAATCTTGCCCGGATCGGCCTGACGCTGGGGGATCTGGCACGCAGGCACGAGCTGAAGAACGTGCGTGAGGTGCGTTCGGTCAACGGCAGTGTCTGGGTGACGCTCAGTCAGCCCATGCGCGGATGATGTTTGGTGAGGAGTAACTATGGCGGATCTCATTGTAGGCCTGGATATCGGCACTACCAAAGTGTGTGCGGTCGTAGGGGAAATGGCGGAAAACGGCCTGGTGGATGTCGTTGGGATCGGCACCCGTCCCTCTCACGGCATGCGCAAGGGCGTGGTGGTGAATATTGAGCAGACCGTGCAGTCCATCCGGGGCGCCATCGAGGACGCCGAGCTCATGGCCGGCTGTGAGATCAATTCGGTCTATGTGGGGATCGCCGGCGGGCATATCGCCGGGATCAACAGCCATGGCGTCATCGCCGTCAAGGGCGGCGAAGTGGGCCAGCGCGATGTGGAACGCGCGCTCGATGCGGCCCGTGCCGTGGCCATCCCTGCGGACCGTGAAGTCATCCACATCCTGCCGCAGGAATATATCGTGGACAACCAGCGCGGCATCGCCGATCCGTTGGGCATGGCGGGCGTGCGTCTGGAGGTCAAGGTGCACATCGTGACCGGGGCCGTGACCTCGGCCCAGAACATCGTGCGCTCCTGCCACCGCAGCGAACTGGAAGTCTCGGACATCGCGCTGGAATCCCTGGCATCGGCCAAAGCCGTGCTGACGGAAGAAGAGCGCGAGCTGGGCGTCGCGCTGGTGGACATCGGCGGCGGCACCACGGACATCGCCATTTTCGCCAACGATTCCATCAAGCACACCCATGTGCTGGCGCTGGGCGGCCAGAACCTGACCAACGATATCGCCTTTGGCCTGCGCACCCCCATTGCGGCGGCCGAGCGTATCAAACTCAAGTATGGCTGTGCCCTGACCGACATGGTGCGGCATGACGAATTCATCGAAGTCCCCACCGTGGGCGGCCGAGATCCCAGCCGCATCTCCCGCCAGATCCTGGCGGAGATCTGCGAGCCGCGCATGGAAGAGATCCTGTGTCTGGTGAACCGGACGCTGGAAAACTCCGGTTACAAGAACTTCCTGGGCGCAGGTGTGGTGCTGACCGGCGGCACGGCCCTTATCGAGGGCTGTCAGGAGCTGGGCACGCAGATCTTCAACCTGCCCACGCGTATCGGCTACCCCCGCAATGTGGGCGGCCTCAAGGACGTGGTGAACAGCCCCAAGTTCTCCACGGCTGTGGGGCTGCTGCGTTACGGTGCGGAAAAGGAAGTTTCCGGCCAGAAAAAGTTTACTCCCACGCACAGCGACAGCGGCGTTTTCGAAGGCCTGCTGGCGCGCATGAAGAAGTGGTTTTCCGATATTTCCTAAAAAACAAAGCGGGCAAGCTTTTAGAGTATTTGAGGAGAGGGAACTATGTCACAATCCATTGTTGATGATATCGACATCACGCTGGGCAATAATGCCAAGCTTAAGGTCATCGGTGTAGGCGGTGGCGGCGGCAACGCCGTGCAGAACATGATCACTTCCGGTCTGCAGGGGGTGCAGTTCATCTGCGCCAATACCGATATGCAGGCCCTGAGCCGCAACAACGCCCCGGTCAAGATCCAGCTGGGCGAAAAGCTCACCAAGGGCCTGGGGGCCGGTGCCAACCCCGCCGTGGGCCGTGAGGCCGCCCTGGAAAGCGTCAATGCCATCCGGGAAGCCATCGGCGATGCCGACATGGTCTTCGTGACCGCCGGCATGGGCGGTGGTACGGGGACGGGGGCCGCGCCTGTCGTGGCCCAGACCGCCAAGGAGATGGGCGCTCTGACCGTGGGTGTCGTCACCAAACCTTTCTCTTTTGAAGGGGCCCGCCGCCGTCGCTTTGCCGAAGAAGGTCTGGAAGAGTTCAAGCAGCATGTGGACTGCCTGATCACCATCCCCAACGACCGTCTGCTGGCCTTCGCTCCCAAGAAGACTCCCTTCTCTGCCATGCTGCAGAAAGCCAACGACGTGCTCTTCTATGCCGTCAAGGGTATTTCCGACGTCATCCTGGCCGATGGTATGATCAACCTCGACTTCGCCGACGTGCGCACCACCATGTCCGAATCCGGTATGGCCCTGATGGGCACCGGTGTGGCCGCCGGTGAGAACCGCGCCCGCGAGGCCGCCCAGCGCGCCATCAACAGCCCGCTGCTGGAAGACGTGTCGCTGGAAAGCGCCAAGGCCGTGCTGTACAACATCACGGCGTCCATGGACATCTCCACCGACGAGATCGCCGAGATCGGCGACATCATCGCCGATGCCACGCCCGAAGATACCAACATCATCTTTGGTGTGGTCTATGACGAGAACATCGGCGACGAACTGCGTCTGACCGTCATCGCTACGGGTATCGATCCCAGCGCCACGGTGGTGCAGCCCGTGGCCGAGCCCGTGAAAAGCTCCAGCGTGACCAAATTCCCCGGCTCGCAGGCGGCCCAGGCTGCCCGCCCCATGGAAGCGCCGCAGGCTCCTGCCTATGAGCAGCCCCGTCCGCGTCCCGTGCGTCAGCGTGGAGACTGGATCCCCCAGAACTCCTATCCGCAGGGGGGATACGGTCCCTATTCCGCCCAGGACCAGTTCGAGAAACCGACCTATCTGCGCACCGGCGCCACGCTGGGCCAGCAGCCCATGCCCCGGCGCCAGCACAACCCCGGTCATGAGGACTTCACCTACAGTGAAGAAGACTTCGAGATTCCTACGTTCATCCGCACTCAGGCCGACTAGGCCGTGCGGCAGGCCGCTGAGGCATGAACGCATGAGATTTCAGGGCTCACCTCTTCGGCCCTGAAATGCCCGCCGGGAGGCCCATGGGGGGCCTCCCCTTTGTACCGTTCCGGTGCACAAAAACGCCCGCAAGTTCGTCTTGCGGGCGTTTTTCGTTTTGCGTGCCAGTCTATGCATTACCGGCGGCACGATACCAGGCAGATGATCGACAAAAATGACGGAGCAGGGCGAAGCCGGTGCGGCCTCAGCGGTATTGCCACCAGCGCCAGAGCATCCACAGGGCAAGGCCTGCCAGGGTCGCCGACAGGATCAGGAGATTCTTGCCCGGTGAGCGAATCCAGCCCGCAAGATAGGCGCGACCACCAAAGAAAATGGCCAGCAGGGCGAGGATGATGGCAAGGCTCATGTCGTTTCGGCCGTGATCGCTGAAAAAGATCGGTCACAGCAGCGAGCCGCTGTCCAGATTGGGGGAGCTGGGCTTGATGTCCAGCAGGGGCGTGCCGTCCAGCATGTCCACATGCGAGACGTGGAGGATATTCCCGTCCCGGCGCAGCAGCGGTACCAGACTCATGCCGATGCCGCTTGGACGGCAGGGAGCACGGGTAGTGAAGACGCCGCGCTCCTGCGTCTGCCCGTGCGGGATGACCTGCAGGCGCGGAGCCTCCGCCCTGTGGAAGGCGAAGATCAGCCAGATGCGGGCAAAGCGCTCCAGGCCTTCAAGCCCGGCCATGAATTCGGGAAAGATCTCCACCCGGCCGGTGTAGTCTGCGGCGTGGATGGGTTGACGGGGCGTTTGGGCCGGATCGGTATGGGGTGTGTGGATGATGCCGATGGGGCGGCAGGTGAACAGGGGCAGCGACATGGACTCCTCCTGTGAGCGTTTTCCCGGGGAATGTCACAAGGCACGGCTGGCGGTCGATGAACAGTCGTACTGTCCTGGATGCCTTTGCATGGAACCTGTGAATGCGAACTGGCTGGGCGATACCGCCCCCAAATCCGTATTTCCACTAGCGCTAGCCGCGTGCTGGCGGAAAGGGGGCTGGAGCCATGCTATCCCTTCGGCCATGCGGGCGTGCCGCCGGCTTCCTGCGGGCGCAGCTGCGGCGCGTGGATGGCCAGCCAGACACAGGGCTTGCTGGTCTCCAGCACACGATGGCGCACATGCTTAGGCAACAGCAGACACTGGCCGCGTTCCAGGGATACTTCACGGCCATCGTCAAAGCCCAGCCGGGCGGCGCCTTCCAGCAGCAGGACCCATTCGTCTTTTTCCTGATCGTACCACTGGCCTTCCGGCGTCACATGGCCCCAGGAGACGATGCGCTCCACCAGCAGCCCGCTGTCTGAGGTGAGCAGAGCCGTGAAATGTTCCGGCGTGCCGGGAAGATGGATGTCATCCGGCAGCGTGAGCAAAGAATCCATGATGCCTCCGCAAGATACGATGACAGGCGGCAGGCCGTTCGGCCAGCCCGGCAAAAGGATACCCCGAAGGGGACATGACGGAAAGGCCGTTTTTTGCGGCCCGGGAGCGGACAGGAGGCCTTCGAAGGGGCAGGAACGGGACAGGGATGCTGCTCCGTTCCTGCTTTTGGCAAAAGCCCCAAAGGGACCTACTCCAGGCCCATTTTCTTCATGCCGGAATTGAACAGAGATTCCATGCTGTTGCCGAAATCCGACAGGCCCTTCTCGATGTCATCCATGGTATTGGAGCGGCGGGCCGGCTTTTCTGCCAGCGAGGGGTCGAGGGTCTCCAGATCGTGGATGCGTTTGCGCAGCTGGTCGATCTCGAACCAGGCTAGGTTCTCCATGGCGCTTTGGCTGTTGGGATAGTTCTCGGCCACAGGACGCATGCTGGCCTTGTACGCCAGCCAGCTGTGCTGGCTCTCTTCCAGGGCTTCCAGGCAGGCGGCACTGCGTTTTTCCGCTTCGGGGCCGGAGAATTTTTTGCAGATGCCCTGCATGGCCTGATAACGGGTATCCAGCTTTTTCTGCCAGTAATCACGCTCCATATCCAGGCACTGTTTCTGATCCGAGCTTTTGGGATTTTTTTTGATGCAGGCTTCGAACCCCGGGGCGTGTTCGGCTGCCAAGGCGGGAGCGGCCAGCAGCAGGGCGGCCAGCAGAGCGGGCAAAAAGCGTTTCGTTGACATGGGGACTCCTTGTGTCATGTGCTGCCAGCATACGGCATGCGGCTGTTCCTGTCAGCAGGTCTACCAGCCGGTACGCCGTCGACCGTGGACCAGCAGGCCGATGCCCAGCAGCAGGGTCAGGGCCTCGGCCAGGGGGATGGCCCAGAAGATATGCTCGTCTTCCAGCCAGAGGGCGAACAGGCTCAGGAACAGGGCGGGAAAGACCAGACTGCGGCTCAGCGCCATGCCCACAGCCTGCAGGGAGCGGTTGAGCCCGGTCAGGTAACAGGCGATGCCCATGTTCAGGCCGCTGAAGAAAAAGCTCCAGCGGAAGTCGGCGATGAAGTCACAGGCCAGGCTGCCCACAGCGGCGTTGTCGGGCAGGAAAAGGCGGGCAAGTTCCTGCGGGTAGAGGCTGAAGACAAGGAACATGACCACGCCCAGCGCCAGCAGGCTCAGCAGGGCGACGTGCAGGAATCTGTGCGTCCGCTGGCGCAATCCGGCAGCATGGTTGGCACTGACCAGGGGCGACAGGGTATCGCTGAGGCCGTAAGCCAGGGTCAGGCCGAACCACGAACCGTAGCTGACCACGGTGAAGGCGGCCACGCCGGAGGAGCCGAAGCGGGCCATCATCAGATGGTTGATAAGCAGGATAATGCTGCCCACGGAGATCTCGTTGATGCTCTCCGCACTGCCGTTGAGGCTGGCCCGCAGTATCTCCCGCCAGCCGCAGCCCTTCAGGGTCAGGCGCAGCAGGGCACGGCGGGAAAGGAAGTGGATCATGAACAGGAGCAGGGTGCAGCTGAAGCCCAGGCCCGTGGCCAGGGCCGCCCCCTGCACGCCCCAGCCGAAGCGGGCGATGAACAGGTAATCCAGGAAGATATTGACGGCAGCGCTCAGGATGAGCCCCAGAGAGGCCAGGGTGGGATGCTGGTCCACCCGGGCGAACTGCGAAAGAGCGTAGGAGGCGGGCAGCACAGGGCTGAAAAGCAGGATGGTGGTCAGGTACTGGTGTGCGGGCCGCATCACATCACCGTCTGCTCCCAGCAGCGTCAGCAGCAGCGGCCGGAACAGCAGGGAGAGCAGGGCCAGTACCAGACCGGCCAGCAGGATGAGCAGCATGGTGCGGCCAAAGACCGCCGAAGCGGCCCGCAGATCGCCACGCCCCACGTGGTGGGCACTGCGGACCGTGCCGCCCACGGAAAGCATGACGCCCATGCCGAAAAAAATGCTGAAGACAGGGCTGACGATATTGACGGCTGCCAGAGCCTGGGCTCCGACATAGCGACCGATGAAAATGGTATCCACCAGACCGGCGGACGAAAGCAGGAGGAAGGCCGCGGACCAGGGCAGGCCGTAGCGGAAAAAGGTCTGGGCCACGGGGCGGTCCAGCATGCTGGCACGATTTTGGGACATGGGAACCTCGGGATGGCTGCACAGGGCAGGTCCGGGACTTGTACCATGCGGCCAAGAAAAGCGTCAACGCGCTGCGCGGAAGCGGGAAAAAGCGGCGGGATCCGGGAAAGGGGCTTGACATGGCCGCCGCAAGGATTATGCTCAATTGTGCAAAACGTCCGCAAGCCTGCCATCCTTTCCGGCTGCGCGCCCGTTTTGCCAGATATTGGAGAAATCATGCCGCGTCCCAGACAGTGCCGCTATGTGGCCACCACTCCCAGTGTCACCTACTTCAAGCCGCGGGGCATCCCCATGACGGCCTTGGAGGAAGTCTGCCTGGGCGTGGAAGAACTCGAAGCCCTGCGTCTGGCGGATCTGGAAGGCCTGACCGGTTCCGAGGCCGCCTGCCGTATGCGTGTGTCCCGGCATACGTTCGGCCGTACTCTGGCTGCCGCCCGGCGCACGGTGGCGCTGGCCCTGGTCACGGGCCGGGCCCTGCGCATCGAGGGCGGTCATTATGCCCTGGCCGAACCGGATCAGCGGACTGCGGACGCAAAGGAGAATATCATGCAGAAGATTGCCATTTCCAGTGAAGGCCCCACCCTTGACGATCTCGTCGATCCCCGTTTCGGTCGCGCGGGCGGCTTCGTGGTGGTGGATCTGCCGGACATGAGCGTGAGCTATATCGACAACGGCGCTTCCCAGACCATGAGCATGGGCGCCGGCATCGAGACCGCCGAACGTGTGGCCAACGCGGGCGTGCAGGTGGTGCTGAGCGGCTATGTGGGCCCCAAGGCTTTCGACGCCCTGAAAGCTGCGGGCATCAAGGTCTGCCAGGATGTGAGCGGTACCGTCCGGGAAGCGGTGGAACGCTTCCAGAAGGGCGAATTCCCCTTTGCTGACGCGCCCAACAAGTAGAGGACCCGTATGCGTATCGCCATTGCCAGCGGCAAGGGCGGGGCAGGCAAGACCAGCGTGGCGGCCTCCCTGGCCAGCGTCTGGGACAGCCCCCTGGTGGCCGTGGATACGGACGTGGAAGCGCCCAACCTCCACCTCTTCCTGCCGCCGCAGGTGGAGGGGAGCAGCAAGGCCTGGCTGGAAGTTCCTTCCCTCGATCTGGCCGCGTGCAGCAAGTGCGGCAAATGCCGCGAGATCTGCAGCTTCAAGGCCATCGCCTCCTTTGCCGGCAATATCAGCATCTTTCCCGACATGTGCCACGGCTGCGGCGGCTGTTTCGCCGTCTGTGCGGACAAGGCCCTCAAGCCCGTGGGCCGGGAGCTGGGCGAACTGGAACACGGCACGGTGCTGGACGGTACGGTCCGCTTCCTCATGGGGCGTACCCGTATCGGCGAATCCATGACGCCGCCCCTGCTGCGCCAGCTGCGGGCCCGTCTGGACGCCATGCTGGCTGAGATCCCGGCCGATGCCATCCTCGATGCGCCTCCCGGGGTCAGCTGTCCGGCGGTCACGGTCACCCGTGATGTGGATCTGATCCTGCTGGTGGCCGACCCCACGCCCTTCGGCTTCCATGATTTCAGATTGGCGCATCAGGCCTTCCTGCCCCTGAACAAGGCCATGGCCGTAGTCATTAACCGGGCCGGGGCCGAGGGCAATGCCGATGGTGACGCCGCTGTGCGTGACTACTGTCGCGAACACGGCCTGCCCCTGCTGGCGGAGCTGCCTTTTGAACGGGCCGCCGCCGAGCAATATGCCAATGGCCGTCTGCTGGCCGCGCTGTCCCCGGAATGGAAACAGCGTTTCGAACACTTGCGCGATGCCCTGCGCCGTCTGGGCGGGGAGGTGTGTCATGCGTGAGATCGTCGTCATCAGCGGCAAGGGCGGGACGGGCAAAACCACGGTCTGTGCCTCCTTTGCCCATCTGGCCGAAAGCAAGGTCATCTGTGACCTGGATGTGGATGCGCCCGACCTGCACATCCTGCTGCAGCCGGAGGTCAAGGAACGCACGCCGTTCATCTCGGGACACAGCGCCCGGATCCGTCAGGAGGACTGCATCCGTTGCGGCCAGTGTGCCGATCTGTGCCGTTTCGAAGCGGTACATCCGCATGACGGGGGCTTCCTCATCGATGACCATTGCGAAGGCTGCGGCGTCTGTGTGAAGCTCTGCCCGCAGCAGGCCATCGATTTTCCCGACAATCACTGTGGTGACTGGTACGTGAGCGACAGCCGCTTCGGGCTGATGGTCCATGCCCAGCTCTTCCCCGGGCAGGAGAACTCCGGACGTCTGGTGAGCCTGCTCAAGGCCCAGGCCAGGGAGCGTGCCAGAGCGCTGGGGCTGGAGACCATCCTGTGCGACGGTTCGCCGGGCGTGGGCTGTCCCGTCATCAGCTCCCTGTCGGGGGCCAGTCTGGCCGTGGGCGTCGTGGAGCCCACGCCGTCAGGCCGCCACGATTTCAGCCGCGTGGCCGATCTGTGCCGGCATTTCCGCATCCCGCTGGCCATCATCATCAACAAGGCTGATCTCAATGTGAACGAGGCCGATGCCATCGCCGCGGAATGCGCCGAACACGGCCATACCCTGCTGGGGCGCCTGCCCTTCGATCCGGTGGTGACCCGGGCCATGGTGCAGCGTCGCGCCCTGACAGAATTTGACAATCCTCTTGGCAACAGCCTGAAGGACATGTGGTCGGCCCTTCAGGATATGCGCACCGGCCGCTAGGCCGCGCACCTTCGACCAGAAATGGAGCGTTTATCATGAGCTTTCTTCTTGCCGTGCCTTCCTGCATGCCTGGCGGTCTCGATGCCCAGATGGGCATGCACTTCGGCCATTGTGACATCTACACCATCGTGGAAATCGAAGACAACGCCATCAAGGCCGTGGGCACGCTGGAAAACGTGCCTCACCAGCAGGGCGGCTGCATGGCTCCCGTGCAGCACCTGGCCAGCCACGGCGTGAAAGCCCTGCTGGCCGGCGGCATGGGCATGCGTCCGCTGATGGGCTTCCAGCAGGTGGGCGTCAACGTCTTCTTCGCCGGTCAGTACCCCACCGTGGGCGCTGCCGTGCAGGCCTTCCTGGAAGGCAAGCTGCCTCCCTTCACCATGGACTTCACCTGCGGTGGCGGCGGCCATCACTAGGCCGTGGGGTCCGCTATGGATATCCTGATCGTTACCTCGCGCCCCGAACAGTGGGCCCCGGTCCTTCCGGTCATGGAAGGGCGCGGTGCGGCTGTCCGGCAGGCGGGTTCCCTGGAACAGGGCATGGAGCTGGTGCGCCAGCAGGCCCCCGCTCTGGCCGTGCTCGACCTGGGGCTGGAGCCTGAGGAGCTGCGCAAGGCTGTCATCGACATCCTCATGGTCAATGCCATGATCCATACGGCTGCTGTCAGCCCCATGACGGCGGCGGAATTCCACGACAAGATGGAAGGGCTCGGCATGCTGATGTCCCTGCCCGTGGACTTTACGGTCCGGGACGTGGAAAAGATGATGACGGCTCTGGAAGGCCTCGCAGGATAGAGACCTGTTGAGCTGATAGCAGGGGATCCTTTGTCGGGCTGCCGCCCGGGAAGGATCCCCTTTGCATTTTTTGCGGGGACCGTCGGTTCTTGCTGTGGATAGCGCAAGTAGAGGAGGACTATCTGCTTTTGCCTTTCTTCTTTCCTGAGGAAAGGGACAGCAGGCCGTGCTTTCAATGTCGCATCCGGGGCGCTGTGTCCGGTGTATTTTTCTCCTTTTCGTGTGTCCTTTGGTGCCGTGACAGAGAAAATCCGAAGCAGGGCGAAAGAGGCGCATCGCTTCTTGGAGAGAAAAGGATGCTTTCTCTAGCAGGGAATGTGTGGCTCTTGCCGGGCAGAAGGGGGAGAAGAAAATGGAAAATGGCAAAGAAAAATCCAAACATTTTTTTGTGTCTTTTCAGCATGTTGATTGAATAAACAGTCAGCATGGAGCAAATCCGTAAAATTTTTTGCGGAAAAATGCTTGACGGTGGGGTCGAAAAGGCGCATAAAGCCGTTCGCGCCAACGAGCTGGCCACGTCCGAAAGGGCGGCGGGAAAAGAAATTTTCCCGGATGGCAAAAAAGTT
>ERZ857982.982-NODE-982-length-31606-cov-4.092802_pt1 | contig 31606 bp, 24 predicted proteins | sample MGYA00519955_ERZ857982 | MGnify/ENA primary metagenome ERZ857982 (study PRJEB31778, sample SAMEA3449416) | human gut metagenome | biome: human gut; feature: human-associated habitat; material: faeces | place: United Kingdom | collected 2010/2012 ... | reverse complement strand
ATGATAATAAAATCATTTTTTATATTTAAACATTATATCATTAAGTAACTCTGCGAATTCTTTTCTGTATTCATCTGGTGAAATAATTTCCGCTTTATTTCCAAATGTTAGAATATATTGATAAAAAGCCTTAATGTCGCTCCACGTAAATTTCATCAGAATATTTCCGTCGTTGTCAAACTGCGGAAATTCTGCTCCGAATTCGTCTATAATACGCCATTTAACGGTTTTGTCAAATTTTACAACGGCTTCAATACCACCGTAAATATGGCGCAGTTTGTCACAGGTATACCGAGGCGCGTCACGTTTTTGGCTTTTTTCTCCCGTCAGCTTTAAATCAGTTATTCTTGTAAGCTTGAACAGTCTGTAATCCTGTTTTGAAGTGCAGTAACCCCAAACATACCAGCTTGACCATTGAAAAATAAGATGATACGGTTCGATGACGCGCATACTGTCTCCGTTCGGAGCAAAATATGAAAATGAAATTTTTTCCTGATTTTCAACGGCAGTTTTTATAAGCTCGATTTTATCGGAAATAATAGCTTTATCCCAGCTTGAAAGATCTATTATAATGTGATTTCCTGCATTTAGCGTTTCGGAGTTATTTATTGAAAGCTTATCCATAAGCTGACGGTAACGTTTTGTTCCGCTTACGCTGTCCAAGCTTTGAAGCCCAGCAAGAATTGCCTTCATATCAGATGATGAAAGCAGCGTTCGGTCGATTTTAAAACCGTCCATAATGTAAATGCCTCCGCCCTTGCCTTTTTCAGCGGCAATTGGAATTCCCGATTTACTTATATCCTCGATATCACGATATATAGTACGGCGGGACACCTCAAATTTTTCAGCAAGCTCAGCGGCTGTGGCTTTATCTTTTTGAATAAGTATGGAGAGTATACCGATCAGTCGGTTGAGCTTCATTATAAACTCCTTAGATTTTAGAATATTGTATCGACCTTATAATATATAAAAATAACACCCTTTGAATCGCTTCAAAGGGCATATTTATGCCGTCAAGCACTGACAAAACAGATAAATTATATCAATGCTGTATTTATCTGAAAATTTACCATGACTATACAAATATATAAATTTATTTTATCTGTAAGTAGCCATTAGTTCAATTCTTAATACATACTATACTGTACTACATATTATACAACGTCTTAAACAATTTGTCAATATAATATAGAAATTTGTTTGAATGAGTTTCATACCTTCAGCATACTATGAACCGCCTCATAAATCTTCCTTGCAACATAAGGGTTATTCATTGTATAAAGATGTATTCCGTCCGCACCATGAGCAGTCAGATCGACGATCTGGTCTATAGCATAGGCAATTCCTGCGTCTCTCAGCGCTTCGGGATTGTTTTCATACTTATCCATTACACGCATGAATTTTTTCGGAAGATGTACACCGCACAGCTTTACCATACGTTCAATTTGTTTCTTATTTGTTACAGGCATAATTCCGGCTTCTATCGGCAAATTAATTCCTGCCAGAGCAACGCGTTCCTGAAAGCTGTAAAAATAATCATTGTCAAGAAATAACTGCGTAACAAGCTGCGAGGCTCCTGCGTCAGCTTTTCTTTTTAGATTTTCTATATCCGCGACAATATTTTTACTTTCCGGATGTCCCTCCGGATAACAGGCCGCAATAATATTGAAATCGTAACGTTCATAAATAAATCGAATAAGCTCGTTGGCATGGTGAAATCTGCCGTTCGGCTTTATATCGGGAGAAATATCGCCTCTGAGTGCAAGAATATTTTCAATTTCATTTTCTTTAAGCTGATTTAGAATACAAACCGCGTCGTTTTCCGAAAGATTAATACAGGGCAGGTGCGCTATGCTTTCAATACCGTATTTATGCTTTATGTCAGAAGCAATCCGCACTGTTTTGCGGCAGTTATTCCCGCCTCCCGCGCCATAAGTAACGCTGATAAAATCAGGATTCAGACCGCTCAGACCGTCAAGCGTTTCATAGATGACTTTTTCATCAGCCGTTGGTTTCGGCGGAAAAATCTCAAATGAAAGAACAGTACCTTTTCCGAACAATTCAGAGGTTTTCATTGCGTACCTCCAATGCGGCGTTTACAAGATTTTCAAGACTTGCAACGGTTTCCTTGTTTCCCCTCGTTTTCAGTCCGCAGTCAGGATTTACCCATAGCTTTTCAGCCGGAATTTTATCAAGCATTTTGACGATTGCGGTCTTTATTTCATCTTTGGCCGGAACACGTGGAGAATGAATATCATAAACCCCAGGACCTACTTCCGTACGGAAATTGTTTTCTTTCAGAACGTCAAGAATTGTAAGGTCGCTGCGGCTTGCCTCGAATGTAATAACGTCAGCGTCCATATTATCAATATCGTGGATAATATCGGCAAATTCGCTGTAGCACATATGCGTGTGAATTTGCGTTTCAGGTTTTACGCCGCTGTGCACCAGACGAAATGCAGGGATAGCCCAATCAAGATAATCGTTTTTCCAGTCGGATTTTCTCAGCGGAAGCTTTTCACGCAGCGCCGCCTCGTCAACTTGAATAATGCTTATGCCGTTTGCTTCGAGGTCAAGGACTTCTTTACGAATTGCGAGAGCGATCTGATACGCGCTTTCTTTAAGAGAAATGTCCTCCCTCGGGAACGACCAGTTCAGAATTGTAACAGGACCTGTAAGCATTCCTTTCATCGGCTTTTCAGTAAGGCTCTGCGCATATACCGACCATTTAACAGTCATTGGCTTTGCTCTGGAAACGTCGCCCCATACAATCGGCGGTTTCACACAGCGAGTGCCGTAGGACTGCACCCAAGCTTTTTCTGTGAATACATATCCGTCAAGGCATTCGCCGAAATATTCAACCATATCGTTTCTTTCAAACTCGCCGTGAACGAGAACGTCAAGACCGATTTTCTCCTGTAATGCGACGCATTCAGCAATTTTTTCCTTGTTGAAGTTTTCGTACTGTTCTTCAGAAATTTCACCTTTTCTGAAAGCGGCTCTGTTGACTCTGACTTCTGCCGTCTGCGGAAACGAACCAATAGTTGTAGTCGGAAGGATCGGGAAATTAAATCTTGCTTTCTGTATTTTTTCACGTTCTGCAAATTCTGGAAGTCTTATGAAATCAGCGTCTGTAAGCTGAGCGGTTTCTTTCTGAACAGCCGTATTCGCACCGTCCCTTCTTGGCGCAGAAAACAGTTGTATGTTACGGATATATTTTTCATTTTCAATTGGATTTTCAGAAGAGAGAATTTCTTTCAGCTCAGCAAGCTCTGTAAGCTTTTCCTCTGCAAATGCAAAGTGCGAAAGAATATCCTGACTAAGCTTTCTTTCATTCCTCGTTGTGTACGGAATGTGCAGAAGCGAGCACGATGTATTAAGTACGACTTCATTGCAGTATTTTTGCAGTTTCGACAGTGCGGGCAGTGTTGCGCGGTAATTGTTTTTCCAGATGTTTTTACCGTTTACAAGCCCTGCAAAGAGAATTTTATCTTTCGGAAAACCGTTCGCTTCAATCAGTTTTTCGGACTGCTTGCCCTCGATAAAATCAAGACCGACGCCGTCAAAATCAAGCTTGCAGATATTCTGATAGCAGTCACGGACATCTCCGAAATAGGTTTGCAAAAGAATTTTTACGCTGCCCTTTGATTTGAGAATTTCCGTATAAAGCTGTTCAAAAATATCAGTATCATCAGCAGTCATATCCATAACAAGACAAGGCTCGTCAACCTGAATCCATTCCGCGCCGATTTTATTGAATTTTTTCAGAATTTCAGTATAAGCCTTTACAGTATCCGAAACGAAGTCCGCGGCGGTCTTTTTTCCTGTATAACGAGCAAGCTTCAGGAATGTATAAGCGCCTATAATAACAGGCTTGGTTTTTACGCCTGCGTTTTGAGCTTCCTGATAAAGCGTGAACGGCTTATCGTCTGCAAGACGGATTTCTGTATTGTCATCTATTTCTGTTACCATGTAATGATAATTTGTATTGAACCACTTTTTCATTGCAAGCGCTTTAACATCGCCATTTTCGCCCTGATAGCCTCGTGCAGCCGCAAAATATGTATCAAGTTTTGATAGTCCGAGGTTTGTATATCTTTTGGGAACTGCATTCAGCATAAAAGCGGTATCGAGTATTCCGTCATAGAAAGAGAAGTCGTTTGACGGAATAAAATCCAGTCCGCTTTCTTTTTGAGCTTTAAGATTTTCAAAACGGAGAGTTTTTGCAGTTTCCTGCAATTCTGTTTCTGTAATCTCCTTACGGAAATACTTTTCACTTGCGAATTTCAGTTCTCTCAGCGAGCCTACTCTCGGATAGCCGACGATTGAAGTTTTCATATTTAAATGTCCTTTCGAAGCAGTTTTTGTATATTTATATTTTACTGCGGAAAGGTGCAATTGTAAAATACTTATTTATTTAAGCTTGATATAGTTTTTAGCTATATCAAGCTTAAATATGGTTCTTTAGAGCGTTCATATAAGCAGTGCCAAGGCGGCTGAGAGTCATATTTTTTCTTGTAACTGTACCTATTCTAATACATTCGTCAATGTCAAGCGGACGTGCAATAATGTTTTCTCCATTCAGCTCGTGGCTGATTATTCCGGTGCTTATAGTATATCCGTCAAGTCCTACCGCAAGGTTAAAAAGGGTTGCCCGGTCACGCACCTTAATAGTCATTTCGCGTGATATGGAGCTTAATATTTCCTCAGAAAAATAAAATGAATTATAGTCGCCCTGTTCAAAGCAGAGATATGGATAATTCTTCAAATCATACAGAGAAATACATTCTTTTTCCGCAAGGGGGTGGCGGTAACTGATAAAAACGTGTGGCGACGCGGTAAAAAGCTCCTCGAAGATCAGTCCGCTTTCGGTTATTATTTTGCCTATGATATTTTCATTTTCCCGTGAAAGGTATAATATTCCCACTTCGCTTTTTAGCCGAGAGACGTCCTGTATAATTTCGTATGTCTGAGTTTCACGAAGCGTGAAATCATAGCTTTGACTGCCGAATGTTTTTATAACGTCCACAAAAGCGTTGACCGCAAAGGAATAATGCTGCGCCGAAACGGAAAAAATCTGCTTACGTGATTTCCCGTCAATGTATTTTTCTTCAATCAGTCCTACCTGCTGCAATATCTGACGGGCGTAACCGAGAAATTCTTCTCCCTCGTTAGTAGCTATGATTCCTTTGTTTGTACGGTGAAAAATGGTGATGCGAAGTTCCTTTTCCAAGTCTCTTATAGCATTCGTCAGGCTTGGCTGAGCTATAAACAGGAACTGTGCCGCTTCGCTCATAGTACCTTTTTCTGCCGCTGTTACGGCATATTTTAACTGCTGGATTGTCATATGGAGCTTCCTTTCTGAACGACAATTATCATTTCTTGTCTTTTATGTACAATCATACTAATATTGTATATAAAATCATTTCGGAAGTCAAGGCAAACATAGTTACAGCTATGCGAAAATACCCTAATAAGCCCCGCTTGTCAAACGTACCCTGCCTATGCCGATCAAACGGCATTTTTGCGTTTGGCGATTTGAACGGTCAAACGAGCAATTTCCGAATCTATGCTCATCATTTTCTTTTCGGGTTCGGAGCGTTTTTCAGTTCTTCATAGGTCATAAAAACGATTACTTTCCTCAAAATCTCAAAAAAACCGCTATACATATATGCGCCTTCGCTTAACTTGCCTTTATCCGTCTTATTTTCATTGATATCTCCTGATTTCAGAGTTCGAATCCTGTCAGACGGTGTTTTTCGTTTTTTTAATCTATGGTTTTCAATTTTTTTCTTCGTATGGATATCAAAAAAGCCCGTAGCTACGGGCTTTAAGGCGCTTTCATCAATTTTGTCATTGCAATATGTCAAGCGTAACGGCGTTTTCGGCATTATACATTTTAATGAATTCTTCCTTTTGCGTGTAAATTTCTGAAAGATTTCCTGCGGGACCGGTGATATAATCGCCGAACCAAAGTCCGAAAAACGACCATAGGGAATTGTCCCTGACCATATCGTCTATGCTTGGCAGAGAGCTGCATTCGCTTATTGCCAGAAGCTTTCCGCTTTCAGTTATCTTTTTCAGCCATAGATATTGCTCCGAGCGGCTGCTGTATTCAGTTCCTGGATCAAGGTAGATATCTATTGCGGCAATGTCAAAACGGTCGTCGTCTACAAGATAATCCTCGCTCTGACCGTTCCATATCCATATAAGATTATCCAGCTTGTGATATTCAGTCATTCTTTCATACATAAGGTTATAAAGCCATTTGTATGCTTCCGGTCCTTCCGAGCCCCACCAGAACCATTCGCCGCCCGCTTCATGAAGAGGACGCCATAGGACAGGTATATTCTTTTGCGCCAATGTGTCAAGAGAATTTGAAACAGCGTCTATATCCTTAATTATATTAAGGCACTCGACAGTTATGAGACCCTTGGAATAAAGCTCGTTTATCTTGGAAATATCCATTTCAGCTATATCCTGATCGGTCATCGCCGCTTTCAGACTGAAATTTGTTTCCTTGCTGTAAACAGACGATTTTGTTTCGGACGGTGAATTCCAATACCACATAAAGCCGACAATTCCGCCTCTGTCAGCCCAGTCCGCAGCGGCGTTTATTTCGCTTACAGACGGCGTATTGCTGCTGGAATAGCCGCCGATATCGCCGAAACGTATTGCGGGGTATTTTCCGGTAGTTTTATATATCAGTTCAAGCTCCTTGTTTTGGTCGTTTGACGCATACTGTCCTGTAATGATTTTTTTCCCGAATTGGTTTTTCATATAATCTAGAAGAGCTGACGCTTCCTTTGAAGTATCAGGGTTTGCAGGCGTCTCAGGAAGTTCGAATTCAGTATCGTAGATTGTCTCGTTGTTTGTTATTTCAAGATAATCGAGGTCAAAGTTTTCATTGCCTGATTTGACGGTTATTATATTTTCTCCCTCGTTCATATAAATTCCGTAAAAGGTTATTCTTGTAAAATTTCCATCTCCGTTTATTGAAAAATCCTGAAGTTTTTTTCCGTTTACTTCAATATGATTCGAGATTTCAGCGTCTGCCGCCGCACAGATTGTTATATCATAATGCTGGTTTGTTTCAATTTCAAAAAAAATTTCCAGTTGATCTGCCGATCCTCCGTAAAATCCCGTAACATATCCTTCGCCTGAAAATCCTTTGCGGCTGTCAGAGGTGTATAGACTTCCGCCGAGACTGCATTCCTCCGCTTCAATAATCATGTTCGCCTCTGCATTTTTAATTTCCGGGACTTCAGCGACATATTCTGTGAATGAAACAGTTTCTTCAGTTTCCATTGTTATTTCCTCAGTGGAAAGAATACTTTCGGATTCGTCCGCAGCAGATGTCCCTAATGGATTTTGCGATATAGGTTCGCAGGCGGTAAGCAGTACAAAAGTCATAAGCATAGCCGCCGTCTTGAATTTTTTCATGATTGTTTTCTTAACTCCTTATAGTGTAAATCCTGTCTTTTTCGGTATCAAATAAAATAATATTATCAGCAAGCTTAGAATTAACATTTTTACCGTCGCAGGAAATACTGACCACCGTATTTGCTCTTAGACGGCACTGCATGCCGCAGAGGGATTTAATTTCCGCCGACTGAAGCTTACCCTCGCTCCATTTAATTGAAACCTCAAAGCCGCCCTTTGCTTTTAAACCTTTAACCTCTCCGTTTTTCCATTCGGAAGGCAGTGCGGGCAGGAGATTTATTTCACCGCTGTGGCTTTGTAGAAGCGCTTCGTTAATGCCGGAAGCTCCGCCGAAATTACCGTCTATCTGGAAAGGGGGATGCGAATCGAACAGGTTTGGATTTGTAGAGTATGCAAGTAGCTTTTGAAGATTTTCATACACCATGTCACTGTCAAGCAGTCTTGCCCACATATTTGTAATCCAAGCGCGGCTCCATCCGGTATGACCTCCGCCGTGAACGAGCCGTCTTATGAGCGTAGCTCTGGCGGCGTCGGCAAGACGCGGAGTTTTATACGGTGTAATAAGATCTGCCGGATGTAGTGCAAAAAGCTGTGAGATATGCCGGTGTCCTATTTCCACCTCGTCATAATCAACGGCCCACTCTTTTATCTGACCATATTTTCCGGTTTCAGGCTTAGGAATCTTTTCAAGCATGGACTGAAGCTTTTTTATAAATGAATAATCTTTATCAAGAATTTTTGCCGCCTTTATTACATCATTGAAAAGAACTGTTATTATCTGGCTGTCCATTGACGGACCGGCGCAAAGAGATCCCTTAATGCCTTTTTCTGTAAGATAGGTATTTTCAGGAGATACTGAAGGGCATGTAATGAGCTGACCGTTTTTATTTTCTGTAAGATAATCTGTAAAGAAAAGGGCGGCTTCTTTGAGAGTGTCATAATGAGAAGCAAGGAATTCCTTGTCAAGTGTGTATTCGTAATGCTCAAAAATATGCAGACAAAGCCATGCGGCTCCCATAGGCCAAATTGTAGCCGGCATCCATAGATCCTGCGGGGCGGAATCGCCCCATAAATCGGTATTATGGTGGCATACAAAGCCCTTGCAGCCATACATTTTCTCGGCAGTTTCACTGCCTGAAACGCGTATCTTTTCTATTAGCTCGAACAGCGGAAGATGACATTCTGAAAGATTTGAGCTTTCTGCGGTCCAGTAATTCATTTCTGTATTTATATTTATGGTGTATCTTCCGCCCCATGCAGGCCACATATCCTGATTCCAGATACCTTGTAGATTGAGGGGGAGGGAACCGGGGCGGCTGCCGGATATCATAAGATACCGTGAAAAATTGTAATAAAGAACCATAAGACCGTTATCATGGATATGCCTGTCGCATTCTTTATCGTCAAAGTCGTTTCCGCGCATTCTCAATATACGCTCGTCTGTCGGAAGCTCCGATCCGCCGTCGCTGTTATCGGACAGCGTTAATCTTACTCTTGAATATAATTCTCGGTAATCGCATTCGTGTCTGTAGTAAAGTTCGTCAAAGCTGCATTCAGAGGCGTAGTCGATGTCCATAACGGCGGCTTCCTCAAAGGCTTCTCCTACATAGTAGCTTGTTCTTGCGCTTAGTATAATAGTAGCGTTTGAGGAATTTTCAATTATAAGTCTGTTTCCTTCCGTATATATTTTTCCGTCCTCCGATACGGCGGAAAGCGCCGACGCAAAGAGGATGCCGCCGCGTCCGCCGGAGCCTCCGGAATAAAGTATGACGTTTTTTTTAACCGGACGGTTATCATCGTAATAATCGTCGCGTCCGTCAAGACCTGCGGAAAGATTTATAAGACCGTTTTCAGACGTGATGTGGACTGCGATTATGCTGTCAGGCTCGGAAGCGAATACCTCGCGTTTATATTTTGCTTCCCCGACGGAAAACTCTGTAAAGGCCACGGCAGTTTCAAGATCTAAGCCTCTTCTGTAATTCTTAGCTTTTTCTCCGCCGAGCTTCATTTTTATATCAAGATTGCCGAGCGGCATATAATGACGGCAGTTTGGCGTAACGCCCTGCAGCTTTCTGAAAGCCAGTTCTTCGGCTTCTTCTATTTTTTCCTCAAGTATCAGCTTTCTTATTTCATGAAGTCCTTCTGCAGCGTCGGGATTGATTCTGTTTCTTTTTCCTCCCGACCATACTGAATCCTCGTTGAGCTGAATAATTTCATTTTCAGGACGTCCGTATACCATTGCGCCGATTCTGCCGTTTCCTACAGGCAAAGCGCTGTTGAAATCTTCTGCCGGCTGAGAATACCATAATACTGATTCGTTCATTAAAATGCCTCCTGACACTTCGGATTACTTATATTATTTTTTCTATTCTATCATATTTCAATCCGCATTGCAATTAAATGCTCTTATTTAAAAATTGATTTGTTTATTTTTAACTATAAATTATATGTATAAACTCAATAATTTTGGAGTTGAAAATAAAAAGCGGGTATGATATAATAATATAGCATAAGTAAGCTTACGCTTACTGGTGCGGTAAATATTTTTTGGGAAAACAGACAATAATAATATAAAAGGAGGATCAGACATGGAAAAAACCTATAAAATTTCTGGAATGACCTGTTCGGCATGCGCCGCAAGAATAGAAAGGGCGATGAATAAGCTTGACGGTATAGAGAAAGCGAATGTAAACTTTGCGGCCGAAAAGCTTTATGTAACATATGAGGATAAAAATTTATCAGAGAATGATATTTTATCTGCTATTCGTAAGGCGGGTTATGACGTGGCGTCCGCGAGCGATGAAAAGCCCCGAAAATCTGCACATGAGCTGTTGTTTAAAAGATTTATTATATCGGTATGCTTTTCGGCGCCGCTGCTTATAGTAAGTATGGGACACATGGTAGGTCTGCCGCTTCCTTCGATAATAGACCCGATGGACAGTCCGCTTAATTTTGCGCTTCTTCAGCTTATACTTACTATACCGGTTATGATTGCCGGAATAAAGTTTTATATTGCCGGTATTAGAAATCTTATTCATCTTAGTCCCAATATGGATAGTCTTATAGCGGTAGGAACATTGTCCGCCGTTGGTTATGGTCTGTATGCTATCTATAAAATAATTGAGGGACACGGGCATTATGCAATGCATCTTTATTTTGAATCGGCTGCTGTAATTTTAACCTTAATAACGCTGGGCAAATATTTGGAGGCTGTTTCAAAGGGAAAATCTTCACAGGCTATAAGGGAGCTTATGGAGCTTTCTCCCAAAATTGCAACGGTCAGACGCGGAGCAAAGGAAATTCAGGTGAAATCAGAGCTTGTCCGGATAGGAGATACGGTTATAGTTAAGCCGGGAGAACGTTTTCCTGTTGACGGAACCGTTATATCGGGCGCTACATCGGTTGACGAATCTATGCTGACCGGTGAAAGCATACCTGTGGAAAAAAAGACGGGCGATAAGGTAATAGGGGCTTCTATAAATAAAAACGGCTATATTGAATATATTGCTGAAAAGGTAGGAGCAGATACTGCTTTATCTCAAATTATAAGACTTGTGGAGGAAGCTCAGGGAAGAAAGGCTCCTATTGCCAGACTTGCCGATGTTATTTCAGCGTATTTTGTTCCTGTTGTTATCGCTTTGGCAATAATTGCGGCAATCGGCTGGAAGCTTGCCGGCGAGTCGGCCTCCTTCTGTATGACTATATTTGTTTCCGTTCTTGTTATAGCTTGCCCCTGCGCACTCGGACTCGCTACTCCTACCGCTATTATGGTTGCTACCGGACGGGGAGCAAAAATGGGAATCCTTATTAAAGGTGGAGAAGTTCTTGAAACGGCTCATAAAATTAATACTGCCGTATTCGATAAAACCGGAACGGTAACAGAAGGGATTCCTTCTGTTACAGATATTAAAGTAACTGAAGGCTTCGATGAGAATAATATTCTGGCTTTGTGCGCGTCTGCTGAGAAACGGTCGGAGCATCCTTTAGGAGAAAGTATAGTAAGGGAAGCGGAAAACCGGAACATTCCGTTTTCAGAAGTGGAAAGCTTTGAATATATATCAGGAATGGGAATAAGGGCGGAGATCGGCGGCAATACCGTTCTTATAGGAAATAAACGCCTGATGTCCGAAAATAATGTGGATACGTCAGGGATAGAAAAAATAGCCGCCGAATTTGCAGAAGCCGGTAAAACTCCCGTAATGTGTGCATACAGCGGAAAGGCAGCCGGTATTATTGCCGTAGCTGATAAAATAAAGCACGACAGCCATAACGCTATCGAGAGTCTTGAGAAAAGCGGTATAGAATGCGTAATGCTTACTGGTGACAGTGAAAAAACCGCTGCGGCTATAGCCGGTCAGGCGTCTATAAAAAAGGTTATTGCAGAAGTAATGCCGGAGGACAAGGCTTATCAGATTAAAAAGCTTCAGGACGAGGGAAAGACTACCGCAATGATAGGAGACGGTATTAACGACGCTCCGGCTTTGGCTCAGGCAGATGTCGGCATAGCGATTGGAACAGGAACAGACGTTGCGATTGAAAGTGCGGATATAGTTTTAATGAACGGCAGTCTCGAGGGCGTAGACACCGCTGTAAGATTAAGCCGTGCCGCTATAAGAAATATAAAGCAGAATCTTTTCTGGGCATTCGGCTACAATGTGCTGGGTATACCGGTTGCAATGGGAGTTCTTCATATTTTCGGCGGACCTCTGCTTAATCCTATGATTGCTGCTGCGGCAATGAGTCTTAGCTCAGTGTCTGTATTGGCAAACGCATTAAGATTGAAAAAATTCAGATGATAATTTAATGATTTCATAAATAAAGGAAGGAATGCTCCGAATAAGGGAGCATTCTTTTCTTTAACAGATATTATTTTCATAAATTTCAAAATTTATCTTGACAAATATAAAATAATAGTATATACTAATTACATACTAAAAACATAGGAATAATAGGATAAGATGAGGCTTGATGAAAATGAGATACGATAAACGGCTGTATAAACGAATGTGCTGAAGCTTTTATTTATTTAATATTATTTATCAGGAGGTATATTATTATGAGCAAATTAGATTCTAAAAAATTAAAATTTGAAACGTTACAGCTTCATGTAGGTCAGGAAAATCCCAATTCAGATACGGGAGCAAGAGCAGTTCCTATATATCAGACATCGTCTTATGTATTTAAGAATTGCCGGAATGCTGAAGAAAGGTTTAATCTTAAGGATAGCGGGAACATATACGGAAGGCTTACTAATCCTACGCAGGAAATTTTTGAGAAGAGAATCGCTGCTTTGGAAGGCGGAACGGCTGCTCTCGCGGTAGCAAGCGGAGCGGCGGCGATAGCTTATGCGGCGGAAAACATAGCCGCAAACGGCGGACACATTGTTGCCTCTGAAACTATTTACGGAGGTACCTATAATTTGTTTGCTCACACTCTGCCTCAGTTCGGTATAGAAACTTCATTTGTGAATCCTGAACCTGACAGCATTGAAAAAGCAATAAAAGAAAATACAAAGGCTGTTTTTATTGAAACTCTGGGAAACCCGAATTCTAATATTATAGATATTGAAAAGGTAGCTCGGATAGCTCACAGGCATAATATTCCGTTAATTGTCGATAATACATTTGCAACGCCTTATTTAGTAAGACCTATTGAATATGGAGCGGATATAGTTGTTCATTCAGCAACAAAATTTATCGGAGGTCATGGTACGTCTCTGGGCGGCGTTATTGTGGACAGCGGTAATTTTGATTGGAACGCTTCAGGGAAGTTTCCTACGCTGACAGAACCGGATCCGGGGTATCATGGTATTAGCTTTGCAGAGGCAGCCGGAGCTGCTGCATTTGTGACAAGAATTCGTGCGGTTCTGCTGAGGGACACTGGAGCGGCCTTATCGCCTTTCAACGCATTTTTACTTCTTCAAGGTCTTGAAACCTTGTCGCTTAGAGTAGAGCGTCATACTCTGAATGCGGTTAAAGCGGTAAACTATTTAAAAGATCATCCGAAAGTAAATCGGGTAAACCATCCGTCAATATCTGACAACGGTGATCCTGAGCTTTATAAAAAATACTTTCCTAACGGCGGAGGCTCGATATTTACATTTGAAATAAAAGGCGGAGAAGCTGAAGCAAAACGGTTTATAGATAGTCTTGAGCTTTTTTCACTCCTTGCAAATGTGGCTGACGCAAAATCGCTTGTAATTCATCCGGCGTCAACAACTCATTCCCAACTGAGTGAAAAGGAATTATTAAAGCAGAATATAAAGCCCAATACAATAAGATTGTCTATCGGAATTGAACATATAGACGATATTATAAACGATCTTTCACAGGCGTTTGATAAAATATGAAAGGGAGATTTTTTATGGCTAAGATTTATAGTAGCGTTATGGAGCTTATAGGCGGAACTCCTCTTATGAAATTAAATAATTATATGTCCGCTGAGGGACTGGAGGCAAATCTTTTAGGAAAGCTGGAATTTTTTAATCCTGCGGGAAGCGTTAAGGACAGGGTAGCCAAAAAGATGATAGAGGACGCGGAGAAGTCAGGCATTCTCAAACCTGGAGCGGCAATAATAGAACCTACCAGCGGGAATACCGGAATAGGTCTTGCCGCCGCAGCGGCTTCAAAAAGATACAGAGCTATAATGACTATGCCGGAAACAATGAGCGTTGAGAGAAGAAAGCTTTTGAAGGGTTATGGAGCTGAAATCGTTCTTACAGACGGTTCAAAGGGAATGTCTGGTGCAATTGCCAAAGCGGAGGAATTGAAAAATGAAATCGAGGGTGCGGTAATACTGGGCCAGTTTGTAAATAAATCTAATCCTCAGGCTCATTATGACTCTACAGGTCCTGAAATATGGAATGATACTGACGGAAATGTCGATATATTTGTAAGCGGAGTAGGAACTGGCGGAACGATATCCGGTACCGGAAGGTATCTAAAGTCTAAGAATTCTGATATTAAAATAGTTGCAGTCGAACCGGAAGCTTCCCCCGTTTTGTCCGGAGGCAACGCGGGGCCTCATAAAATTCAGGGTATCGGCGCCGGTTTTGTTCCTGATACTCTTGATACTGATATTTATGACGAGATTATCACTGTTCCGAATGAAGTATGCTTTGAAACCGGAAGAAAGATAGCAAGGACAGAGGGCATATTGATCGGTATATCCGGAGGAGCGGCAGTTTGGGCGGCAGCGAAATTAGCAAAGCGTCCTGAGAACAAGGGTAAAAATATTGTTGTTATTATTCCGGATACAGGCGAAAGATATCTCTCAACTGCATTATTTGAATAAAAAAATATAAAAGGGATACGCATATAGCGTATCCCTTTTATATTAATGTCAAACGAAACTAATTTAATGATAAACGTTAAATTGTTATTGACAAACGTAAAATCTAATGCTATAATAATATTGTTGAAGCCGGTAAAAACAAAATTTATAATATTTACGGAGGATATGAAATGAAAAATATCAGCAAAATTACTATGGCAGTTTCTAAGACAGTGGAAATTCTGCATTGGGCAGGAGCGGTATTTTCGGCAGCTTTATTGGTATGCTCTTTTGCGGCAAAAGATTGGTTATTTGATGTCGTCTCGAAATTAATACCTGAATATGGAAACGAGGTGTCAACCTATGGATTTGAAATGACTGCCGTTGATGAAAACGGTTTATTAGATATGACTGTAATCAGACTTTTTGCAATTGGCTCTGTAATAATTTTATCATTAATGGCAATGGTTTTTCGTAATGTTTATTTGGTTGCCAAAAAATCTGAAAATGATCCGTTCAATAAGGATAATATCCGTATGATTCGTGAAATCGGAATATTTTCTTTATCCGTTCCTGTAATCGGATTTATTATGAGCGTTATTTCCAGAATTGTTATCGGTGTAGAGAAAGCGGAAATCGTTGTCAGGATAGACGGCTTAATTTTAGGGATATTGATTTTATTTATTACTCAGATTTTTGTATACGGCGCTGAACTTCAGAACGATGTCGACGGACTTTTATAATGAGGTTTTGGTATTATGGGAAAAATTATATTAAGATTGGATCGTATGATGGTAGAAAGAAAGATATCTCTTAATGAACTCGCTGAACGAGTGGGAATCTCAAATGTAAATCTTTCAAAAATCAAGAATAATAAAGTTACAGCCATAAGATTTTCTACACTTGCGGCAATCTGCGAAGCGCTTGATTGTGAAGCTGGAGATATTCTGGAATTTCAGAAAGACTGAATTATAGTGAAATTATTTATGTATTAATGGCAAAAAAGAAAACGGTTTATCCCTTGCTTTATTTAATTAAGGGATAAACCGTTTCTTATTATTTATATAATATTAGAAAATAGAAAAAATAACTGCGACACTTTGTAATTGTATATAAAATTAGTTTATACAAACTGTAAATACAATCTTTATAATTGATTTACTAATATTATACACCAAATAGATTTTAAAGTCAATAGTAAATACCATTTATATGATAGAATCTTATATTATATATAAAATTCGGAGGATTTATTTATGGGATTTTACCAAAGACTGAAAGATTTAAAGGAAGACAACGATCTAACGTAGAGATATGTGGCTGATTTAATTGAAGTATCTGTTAATCATTACGGTAAGTATGAGAGGGGTGAAACCGATATTCCTTTTTCAAAGGCAATAAAATTAGCGGAATACTATAACGTTTCCCTTGATTATATAGCGGGAAGAACGAATGATAAAAAATTTTGCAGGGATTTGTCTCCGGCGCGTCTTGTTAAATTATTTGGAAATTTGAATCATGATAATCAAATCAGAATAGAAGAGAGAATTATGGAAATGCTTGAATCGCAGGATAAACATAGCGATATATAAAATGCTGAAAATTTTATTTTTTTCTCTTGACAAAATTAAAAAATTATGATAGCATTTAATTATTGAAAGCTTTGATAAAGGAAGATTTATTGTAGGAGTTATTCAGAGAAGCGCAGTCACCGGCTGAAAGCCGCGCTATAACGGACAGTAAATACACCGCCTTTTGAGCTCGGTTAATACCCGACGGTTCGTTCCCGTTAAAAAACGGCTTATGAGGCATGATATTTTCGTGCGAATAAGGGTGGAACAGCGGTTATCTTATCGCCCCTTGGATCTAATTGGTCTGAGGGGCTTTTTTATTTAAAGAGGAGGCGCTATGATAGTAATTAATTCTATATTAATAGAAGTTATATTGAATATGTATCTTTTTTTACAATACTTTAATTTGGGTTCAAAAGTGTTTTTTATTATATTTGGATGTATTTATTTTGTTATATACTGTTTGTTTCCGATATATTCAAAGCAATACGGTAAAAAGCTGCAAATATTACGCGGGGGTCTGAATCTTCTGTCAGTTTTTTTAATAACCGTAACTGTACAAATTATATTGACATTATATCTGAGCTTCTTATCTGAGATTGATTCAAAATCTATTATTTTAAATACTGTTATATTTTTTATAGGCGAGTTTATTATTTTTTGGAATGGTATAATCCGAGTTTATCTTACTTCAAATCAGCTTGGAATAAAATGGCGAATTGCCGGCGCAGTTTGCGGAATGATTCCTATTATAAATATTGTTATGCTTATAAAAATTATATATGTCATATCTTGTGAATACCGTTTTGAGCGTATGGTAATTCAAAGAGATATAAAACGGTGTGATAAACATTTTTGTAAAACTATATATCCGATATTAATGGTACATGGTGTTTTTTTCAGAGATTCAAAGCTTATTAATTATTGGGGAAGAATTGCTGACGAGCTTGAAAAAAATGGAGCGGTTATTTATTATGGGAATCAGCAGTCCGCGTCTTCAGTTGAAGAAAGCGCTAAGGAGCTTATGGAAAGAATGGAAGATATTATTAGAAAAAACGGATGTAAAAAGCTGAATGTCATTGCACATTCTAAGGGCGGTCTTGACGCAAGGTATGCTATCAGTATTCTTGGAGCTGATAAGTATACGGCAAGTCTTACAACTATAAATACACCCCATCATGGTTGTCTGTTTGCCGAATATCTTTTAAAAAAAGTTCCTGAAAGAGTACGAGATTCCATTGCTGATAAATATAATAATGTTCTGAGAAAAATTGGTGACAATGATCCTGATTTTATATCTGCTGTTACTTGTTTAACAGAAACCTCGTGCAGTGAGCTTAATAGAAAATGTCAGGATTCTTCTGAGGTGTATTACCAAAGCGTAGGGTCAAAGGCCAAAAAAGCGTCAAGCGGACAGTTTCCGCTTAATCTTTCATATAGGTTTGTTAAGTTGTTTGATGGTGAAAATGACGGATTAGTTTCCGTTAATTCTATGAAGTGGGGAAATCGTTTTATTTTTCTTGAACCTAAGAGTAAGAGGGGTATAACTCACGGTGATGTAATTGATTTAAACCGTGAAAATATTAAAGGCTTTGACGTAAGAGAATTTTATGTTAATTTAGTGAATGATTTAAAGGTAAGAGGCTTTTAAATGTAATTGTTCGATCTATGGTAGTAAAGCCGTTAATAATTAAAAAATGGCTTATAGTTTTTGGTAGTAAATCAACAATAAAAATAGATTATTATAAAGGAGTAAAAAAATGATAAAATTAAAATTAAAGGATGGAAGTATCCGCGAGATCGAGTCTGCCGTATCCGCCGCTGAAGTTATTAAGGGTATCGGCGCAGGTTTGTATAAAGCGGCATGCTGTGTAAAAATCAACGGTGAAGTAAAGGATATCAGGACAGTTATTGACAGCGATTGCGATTTTGAAGTTATGACTTTTGATACTGCCGAGGGAAAGCAAACGTTCTGGCATACGGCTTCTCATATTTTGGCTCAGGCTGTTAAGAGGCTTTATCCGAACGCAAGGCTTGCAATAGGACCGGCAATAGAAAACGGCTTTTACTATGATTTCGATCTTGAAAAGCCGTTTACCACTGATGATCTTTCAAAAATAGAATCGGAAATGAAGAAGATAGTTAAGGAAGGACTTCCTCTGGAATGCTATGTGATGCAGCCGGATGAGGCTGTAAGAGCTTTGGAAGAGCAGGGAGAAATCTATAAGGCAGAGCTTTGCAGAGAGCATGCTCAAAAGGGAGAGCCGATTTCATTTTATAAGCAGGGCGAATTTTCAGATCTTTGCGCCGGACCTCATTTGCTTTCAACCTCTCCGGTAAAGGCTTTTAAGCTTCTTTCATGTACGGGCGCTTACTGGAGGGGCTCCGAAAAAAACAAAATGCTTACAAGAGTCTATGCAACGGCTTTTCCGAAGGCTTCTCAGCTTGAAGAGCGCTTGAAGGCGCTTGAGGACGCAAAAATGCGAGATCATAATAAACTGGGAAGAGAGCTTGAGCTTTTTACAACGGTCGATTATATCGGTCAGGGGCTCCCGATTATTCTTCCTAAGGGAGCAAGAGTAATACAACTGCTTCAAAGATGGGTTGAGGATGTAGAGCAAAAGCACGGCTATCTACTGACTAAAACGCCGTTTATGGCTAAACGCGAGCTTTATAAAATTTCCGGACATTGGGATCATTATCTTGACGGTATGTTTATTTTAGGTGATCCAAATGACGAAACAAAGGAATGCTTTGCGCTTCGCCCTATGACCTGCCCTTTTCAGTATCAAGTTTTTCTTAATAGGCAGCGCTCGTACAGGGATCTTCCCATGAGACTTGGTGAAACCTCAACGCTTTTCAGGAACGAGGACAGTGGAGAAATGCACGGTCTTATACGTGTTCGTCAGTTTACTATTTCGGAGGGACATCTTGTTCTGCGTCCGGAACAGCTTGAAGAGGAATTCAAGGATTGTCTGGAGCTTGCAAAATATTTTCTTGGCACGGTAGGACTTCTTGACGAGTGTACATTCCGCTTTTCACAGTGGGATCCGGCTAATCCTAAAAATAAATACGAGGGAACGGCAGAGCAGTGGGATCACGCGCAGTCGGTTATGAAAAAGATACTTGATCACCTTGGAGTGGAATATGAGGTAGGTATAGATGAAGCGGCCTTTTACGGTCCGAAGCTGGATATACAGTATAAGAACGTTTACGGCAAGGAGGATACTATTGTAACGATTCAGATAGATATGCTTTTGGCGGAAAAATTCGGTATGGAATATATAGACGTAGACGGAACAAGAAAACGTCCGTATATAATTCACAGGACTTCTCTCGGCTGCTATGAAAGAACTCTTGCGCTTCTAATTGAAAAGTATGCCGGAGCGTTCCCTTTGTGGCTTGCTCCCGAGCAAATTCGGTTTATCCCCATAGCGGACAGACATCTGCCTTATGTAAACGAAATTGCGGCAAGGCTTGAGGCCGCGGGTATCAGATATACGATAGACGAAAGAGCGGAAAAGATGGGGTATAAGATAAGACAGGCTCAGCTTGAAAAAATACCGTATATGATTATAGCGGGGGATAATGAGGCTGAAACTAATACGGTATCAGTACGCTCAAGACGCGACGGCGATCTCGGCTCTATGACTGCAGCAGAATTGCTGGACAGACTGATTGATGAAATATCAAATAAGAAGGCTTAAATTATTTTAAAGCGGCGGCTTACAGGCTGCCGCTTTTTTATAATATAAAAGGTCTGTTTTTTCTTATAAAACAAAAAATCCAATTTTTTGATATATTAACTTTTTTATTGACACTAATTATAATTTATGATATAATAAGCAATGATTTCAGAATATAAAAAAACCTTGAAAATAGGCAGTTAATTGGATATTGTTGTATTTGCGGAGGTAAATATGCAGATAAAAAAAGACGATGTTAAAGATAAAAAAAAGGATAGCGTGTTGACAGTAGGAATGTTATTTTCTAAGATGAAAAAATTTTTTGTGCCGTGGATTATTGCCGCAGTTGTTATTGCCTTATTGAATTTAGGCATAAGCGGCGGTAAAAGGCTTGTTACAGGAACCGTGTCTTCTGTAATAAATTTCAGCTTCGACGGTATAGAATCAGGGCTTGATCCTGCAGGCAACAAGTTTGACGTAAACGAGATAAAATCCAAGGATATTATCAGAGAATCCCTCAAGGAAACAGGCTTAGACGGAGATGTAAATCATATTTACAGTCATATCAATATCGACGGAGTAGTTCCGCTTGACGTAATCGAACGTATAACAAAGTATGATTCTATTTATAATTCCGATGTGATTGTTTCGTCAAAAAGTATACAGGATACGTCCTATTATCCTACTCAATATAAAATTGTATTGGAATGCGGTTCAGAAACCGGTCTAAGCAAAAAGGAGGGAGCCCTTCTTTTAAATAAAATAACTGAAAAATACAGAGAGGTTTTTTATAATAATTACGGATATAACTCATCGCTGGAATCTGCGGTTGTATCAATAGATTATACCGAATACGACTATGTAGACGCTGTTGATGTATTCGATTCATCCTTAGGATCTCTTAAAAATTATATTGACGAGCTTGCGGCTTCGGACAATACTCGTTTCAGATCGGAAACGGGATATACTTTTGCCGATCTCTCGTCGTCCATTGATACGGTAAGAAATGAAGACCTTGATTGGATTTCTTCTTATATTACTCTTAATAATGTGACAAAGGACAAAAAAAATCTTATAGCAAATTATAAGTTTAAAATTGAAGATCTGAAACGAAGTAAAATAATTTCCGAGGAACAGCTCAAGGCTGTTTCTGAAACCATTGAGGTCTATGAAAAAAATTCTATATTGATTTTCAGCAATGCAACTGACGCGGCTAACGCGTCGCTTACGCAGTCATCGGATACATACGATAATCTTATAACACAGAAAATTGAGGCGCAGGCGAATCTTTCTGCATGCGAGCAAAATATAAAACGTTATGAGGAGCGTATAAAATCTCTTGAAAACGGCGCTTCTACAGCAGCAGATGAAGAGGTTGTTGACGCGGAGCTGAAAAAAATATCGGGAAAGATAGATACATTAATTAATACTGTTAATGAAACTGCGTCGGAGTATTATGAAAAGGTTTTGTTTTCCAACGCATATACTGTATTGACGCCTGCTTCAACTTCTGTTACGGGAACGTTAAAGGCGGCTGTTTCGGATTCAGTGGATAATATATTTATGTTCGAGCTTATTCTGGCCGCATTGTATGTTACGGTTTCCGTTGCCTTTGCCTTAATTAAGACGCCTATGCTGACAAAGAAATTTGCGGGCAGAAAAAACAGGCGCAAAACCGTAAAAAATAGGAAATGATGTTAGAATAATATGGAGGCAAAAATTAATGGAAACTGAGAAAAATATCAGCATTACATTAAAACAACCGGATGAAGATGATAATTCGGTAGCAATATCATTCAGTACCTTAGCAAAGCAGGCTAAAAGATATTTTATTTTATGGTTGATTGCTGCCGCCGTTGTCTTAATGTTTACGGTTGGCTTTGTAATGATGTTTAAGAAAAGTACGACTGATAATATGATAACGGCTTTAGTAAGCTTTAATTTTGACGGAATTGAAAAAGGTCTTGATCCTCAGGGGAAAAAGTTTGACGTTAATAAAATAAAATCTCCAAACGTAATAGAAGCCGCGTTGACAGATATGGATATTTCATTGAATTTTGTTGAAAGCGTCAGAAGAAACATATATATTAACGGCGTTATACCTAATGATGCCATGGATAAGATTTCCCTATATAAGAATATTTATTCCGGAGGCGGATCCGCCGCTCTTACAGCGGTAGAATCTATGCTTGAATTAGGCTATTATCCTTCATATTATATAATATCCTTTGACTATTATAAAACAGGCTTTGATTTATCGGAAAGCAAGCAGATACTTGATAAAATTCTAAAAAGCTATCAGAATTATTTTTTCACCAATTACGGTTATAATGAATCGCTTGGAAACGCTGTTGTTGCTGTCGATTACAAGGAATATGATTATCCTGCGGCTATAGACGTATTTAATACGACTCTGACAAATCTGAGCGATTATGTAAGCAAGCTTTCAAATGCCGACGCGGGATTTAGGTCAAATGAAACCGGTTATTCCTTCAGTGATCTGAAAACTACGATAGATACTTTGAAAAATGCTGATCTTGACAGCCTTTCGTCTTATATAGTTATAAACAATGTGACGAATGATAAGGAATTGCTGCTGATTTATTACAAATACCGAATAGAAGAGCTTAGCCGTCAGCAGAAAATAAGTCAGTCGGAGCTTGATTCTATAACTAATTCTATTGATAATTATGAAAAGGATACTCTTTTGTTTTTCGGAGACGGTACTGAAAACGCAGAGACGTCTTATTCTCAGGCTTCACAGAAATACGACGAGCTGATAAATCAAAAAATTGCCAAGCAAAACGAAGTATCCAGAAACAAACAGCGCGTGGAATATTATAATGACAGAATCGACGCGCTGAAAAGTAATAATTCCTCATTGACAGTCAGTAAGGAAGACGTCGAGGAAAGACTTGAAGAAATTAATAATAAGATTACTGACTTAATAGATACTGTAAATAAAACTGCCGATGAATATTATGAAACAGTTACATTCGCTAATGCTTATAATATTCTTGTTCCTGCTACGGGAACTGAACCTACTGTTGTTACCGGGGACTTTTTTATGCCGGTGTTTATTGCTGAAGGCATATTGCTTGTGATATATTTGGCAATCGTGTTTATAAAGACAATTAAGGTTGATTATAAGGCTTCGAAAACCGACAGCGAAGTAAAGCAGATTATAGAAAAATAAACTGTATTTAAAATAAAAAAGACGCTTTCCGATGTGGAAAAGCGTCTTTTTAAATGAGTTTATCCCTCAATTTGTTTTCCAAGAAACAGAGCCGCTGCGCTTATAAGACTCTTTTGCAGCTCTGACACTGATGTTGAATTTTCACTTTCCATGAATGCAACCGCACCGGTTACGTCTCCAGAGCTTAGTATAGGCATACATGCTAAAGCTGCCTTATCTACTCCTTCGGCGGGGAAAAAACCGTTTGCCGTATCAGATACGGAAGCAAAATAATTTCTGCGCCTTTCCATCAATTCTTCAAGAAGCGGGGATACTCTTCTTTCATTAAATTCCTTTTTGGAAACTCCAGAGACTGCTACGACATGATCCCTGTCGAATATAACGACAGGACAGCCTGCGAGCTTGCACATTATTTCCGCTACCTGAGAAGCGTTTTCGCTCATCTCACTGATTGCGGAATATTTTTTGAAAATAACTTCGCCGTCATTGCTTGTATATATTTCTAACGGGTCGCCGTTACTGATAACATTGACGTTAAGAACCTTATCTCCCTTGTTTTTAACAGGGAAGATGAATTTTTCAGTAAGTGATGAGATATTCTTAGCGTCCAAGTTAAAATTTGGCGATTGCTCCTCTGCCGCTCCGACTGATACAAGCTGTCCGCTTTTGAGCAGCGCGTCGATGTCTGCTTTCAGAAATATATCAATTCGGTCGGTATACACCACGATTTTTTCAAGGATAAAGTCAAGGTCGCTTTTTGCAAGAGAAGGCTTGCTGATTATGTCGTCGAAAATGTCCAGAACCGTTTTGGCGGTTCGGTTTATCTTTATCACTGAATTGTGCTTGTCCGCCGCAAGCGCCGCCTGATTTTTCAATCCCTCGATACGCAAGGTAAGCTCGTCCAGCATTTCCGAATAGGTTTCCTCAAGTATGTCGGCTCGGTCCGGGTGCTTCATCAGATCTCTGGTCTGCTGTCTGGTAAGCATTTTTATCTCGGCTTTCGCTGAGTCAATCTGCTCATTGATTATGTCGATCGTCGCCTTGCTGTTTTTAGTTTCAGTCTTTTCCTTTGCGATTGAGTCTTTAAGTCTTTCAATCATATCCGCTGAATTGTCACGGACTCTGCGGATATATTCCTTCAGAAGCTTGTCAAGCATATCCACTCTTGTATGATGAGATGTACAGCCCTTTGTTCCTCTTCGGTGATATGTTCCGCAGGTGTATGCGGGCGCAAGGTCATTGCGGCTCATTGCGAACATTGGCGAGCCGCAGTCTCCGCAGAAAAGATAACCCGAATACACGTTGTCATTCTTTTTCACGCCCCGATAATTTGTTGTCGAACGCTTTTTAAGCTGCTCCTGAACGGCGGCAAAGGTTCTGTAGTCAACGATGGGAGTGTGGTTGTTTTCAAAAACTATATGGTCGGTTTCATGAACCTTTTCCTCTCCGCCGTTAATTTTTTTGCGTTTGTATTTTCCCTGACGGAGAGTACCGATATAAAAATCGTTTTGCAGAATTTCGCTCACGGTTATGATACTCCAGGCGGACTTAACTTCTTTTTTATACTCCTCGCCTTGTGCCTCCTTACGCATTTTCTCGCACATTCTCGGCGTTGGAATTTTTTTATCGGTAAGGTGATTTGCAATTTTCTTGTAGCCCCAGCCGTTTTTATACAGCTCAAAAATCTCGCGGACAACCTCGGCGGCAGGCTCGTCAACCTCAAACTGCATTGTTTTGTGGTTTGTCATAACATAGCCGTAGGGGACGGCGCATATCCATCTGCCCTCCTCCTGACGGCGTTTAATAACCGACTTGACCTTTTTGGAGGTGTCGGTTACGGGCATTTCGTTTATGAGAAATCTGAACTGAATTGCCGTCCAATCGTCGTATGTCGGATAGTCAATGTTATCGCCTATTGAGATAATTCTCATTCCCGCGTCACGCAAGTCCTCAAGCTCAACCAGCCCCTTGCTGTTTCGTCTTGAAAATCGTGAGAAATCCTTGACGATAAGAATATCATATTCAAGCTGTATCATCTTTTTACGGAGCCTTTGATAGCCCTCGCGCTGTTCAAAAGTATAGCCTGAACGGTCGCGGTCCTCATAAAAATCAAGGCAGCTGTCAGGAAATTTCCGGCTGACGAAATCCGTGATGATAGCTTTTTGGTTTTCAATAGAGGTGTTGTCGCGGTCAAGCTCTTCGTCGACGGAAATTCGGCAGTAGCCTGCTATGTTCGGTTTTACCGACATTTATTTCACCCTTTCTTATTCAATGCTGTCAGCGTTTATATGCTGTTTTACCTTTGCGAATACCAACAATGTTGCAAGAAATATTCGACTTGATTACGATAATATTGTATCACGTTTCAGCTGAAAATGCAATAGATAAACCCAACATATTTGCATTGGAAATACTGTTCGATATGTAAAGAGAGACGCTGTATGCGTACTCTCTTGCAGGTTACAGCTGATAATTATTCAGTATCAGGCCTTCCGTACAGTCATATAGATTTTTACTGCCTGAGCGGAACACAACGGTTTTACACCCTTCGGCTTTGTTTTCTTCGCAGATTTCTTCAAGCTTTTTTTCAAAGCCTTCGCTCTGCTGTTCATCATTTGTAACCCAGATTTCAACAAGCTTCAAATCGTCTTTTGCGTTTATTTCCAATAAACAACACCTCTCTTTAAGCTTTGACTTGATGGGGGATATTATTCATATTTTTACGTTGTTCTGCCGAAGGTAGTAAATAAACTTTTCCGTTTGGTTTCTGTAGCGAACTAATCTGCATATTTTTCCGCCATTATTCGTTTTAAATTCCTTCTCCTTTAGCTGTTCTGATACTCCGCAGCGTCCTCGTAATCAATAATGCCGTTTATTCTTCGAACCTCGTTTACGCACATAGCGTGAAGGCTGTTAAGCGTTTCATCGTCAACCTCGTTTACAGCGGCGGTCATATGCGACAGCTTTCCAAGCTCCACGGCGACCTTGAAAAGCAAACGTGCAAGACGTTGCTCCGTACCCTTTATCTGCGCCTTGACCGTTTCGGTTATCATAGGGGAGAGATAGTTTATGTTATCTTCCTCGTTGAGATATCCGATGTAAAATTTGACGGCTTTCTCGATAAACTCCGTTTTTGAAGCGCAGTTGTCCCCGCGATATTCCTGTTCGATCTTCTTAATTGTTTCCGGCTGAAAATACACAGCCATTCTTGTCTTTGCCATAAATCTGCTTCTTTCCCTGTCACGTCCCCTGAATAAATGCCGATTTTACGCGCTTTTCGGTATCTGTGACGCCTGAATTCAACTAAAATCCTATTTCCGGCCCCATAAGACATCCGTTGGAATACTGCACGATCCTCTTGTACAAACGGCGTATTTAGGGCGTTTCCGCGGCGGGCTTTGCTCGTCCGCTGTGAACGGTCTGGGGGCTTTGACCCCTGACCTTTAACTAGCAAGTAAATATTTGAGTTTTTGAAGTAATTCAAATTCCTCCATTTGTGTAAATTACCAGCTGCACATATTGCACCACCTCTGTATTAATTTTATTCATCCGCCCGCAAACGCTCCACGTTGGCTTGTGCGGCGTTTTTATGCTTCATGCCGATATATTCCCGATTGAATTTGGGAGGGCAAATTCGGGCGGATTTGGCTCGTAAATCTGCGTGACGGTAACCGTTAAGCGTGACAGTAAAAATATATTTCAAATTCTAACGTCACGGACATGAAACCAAGCTATATGGACGTTTGCGGTAACTCTGTTCGCATTTTCGTGACAGTAACTCCGCTGCCGTTTTTACTGTCACTGCCGTCACGCGCGGAACAGTAATCAAGAATAATTTTTCTTCCCGAATGATTTCGGCCGCAACAGAAATCAATACCGCATTGCTTCAGTTTGTAACCGTTCTGAACCAAATCTCTTGTAACACGATTTGCATGAAATTTTTCAGTTGAAACAGTTTTTAAAGCTTCAATCAACTCAGTTGCAGTTCTCTCGAAATGACCAGCGTCCTTGATGAATACGTAAACAGCGGCGAGGAAAATGTTGTCTTTGCTTGGCGGATGAGATTCCTCATCGGTGACTGTCCAACGGTTACTTTCAAATGCAAGGTTTAGCTCATGATTTTCAATGTCGCGTCCGACGCAGTAGAGCCTGGCGGTTCTGCTGCCGCGCTTTGTTTCTATGAGTACAAGGCTTCCGTCAACGCAGCCGCTTATACCAGCGCTGCCGGAAATCATATTGAAAGGATCGTTGTCTTTACATTTTCGTGTGTGGTGAACAAGTAAAACGGTAATCCTCAGTTTATCGGCAAGACCTTTCAAAACAGACAGTTCCTTATAGTCCGAGCCGTAGCTGTTTTCCGTTGACCCGCGAACCTTTTGCAGCGTGTCGATTACAACAAGTTTCAAATCAGCGTGCTCCGACTTGAACCTTTCGATCTGGATTTCAAGACCGTTTCCGATTGTTTCCGCCATGACCGCAAAGAAAAGCTTTTCTGTCGGTTCGTCTGTAATTTCATAAAGCCGCTTTTGTATTCGTTCATAGCTGTCCTCAAGGCAAAGATACAGCGTTTTGCCCTGAGAAACCGTCCGACCTAACACTTTTTCTCCTTTTGCTATGCTCAGACAAAGGTCTAAAGCCAACCACGATTTCCCGACCTTCGGCGCTCCTGCCAGAATGTAAAGACCTTGCGCAATTAAACCGTCAACTGCAAATTCGATAGGCTTGTATACTGTGGTCATGATTTCCTCGCAGGTTTTGGTTTTTAGTTCTTTCATTCAGTCAGTCTCCTTTGTTAATAAATATTTGATTTTCAAGCTTCCGTTATTTTATCCTACCTGCCGCGCGCGGCGCTCACAAGAACGTTATGCGGCGCTTCAACGAAATTTTATGTACCGTCAAACAGAAAAAGCCCGCACATACTTAACCACGACTAAAGGCGGAAGCTTTTCCGTCTGAAGCGTGCCTAAATATGTACGAGCCTTATGTTCTTTGAAATATGTTTATGTAATTGGCGTTTGATATTAAATTGTCATTTTAAACAGAACTCTGTCGTTCTATTTTTATTTTAACGTGGAATGTGCGATTGTCAAGATAGCGTCAGAAATTTAACAACCATTAAAGTTAAAATACTCATAATACTATTCTGATTTTGAAAGCTACTTTTAAAATTAAAATGCCCATATATTCCAATGGGCATTTCATGTTTTATTGGATTTCACTCTTTTAAAATATATTTTCCCCAACCTTTAGATAAAATATCTTCTAAATTAGGTTCAACTACTTTTCCATACTTAAAGCGAAAACCTTTCTCTCTGATATTTACATCGTCTGGGTGATCCCATGTTGCTTCACATTCATCACAACATAAAAACAAGACACCAGTTGCTTCTTCTTTTACAAATTCAACCCATCCTTGATTACATACGGTACACCAAGCTGTTTTATATTTATATTCGTTTAACATATTAACTCCTATTTTGGATATATTCCATTTGTTGGAAAAGCTGAAATTAATTCATTTGTTCCATGCTTAGTTATAATTGTTACATAATTTAATACTTCTCCGGTATTTGTTAATCCACTTTCATAGCCCGCATTTATATATGGTATATTATACACACTACAACCCATTCCATCATCAATAGCATTAACAGCACTTCTATTGCGCCATGCTGTATTCACCATTTCTACTGCATTTCCATTAAAAACACCATGACTAACTCTATTCGGCGCAGGAATAGTATGCTTAAGTATATGGTCAATCCTTGTTTCGCCTTTACTACTTATTACTGCATTCCAATTCAAGTCTCCCAGCATATCATCAAAAAGATCATCTAAATTTTTCCCAGCAGCCGCAAACATCTCTTTCAGCTTTGTATATTCTGATTTTGAAAACTGCTTTCCGTTCTTTAGCGAATTTGCAATGTTGTCTAATGAAGAACCCGGCAAATACTTCAATACATCAGGTACCTGCTCGCTTACTTTTAACAATGCGCTTGCAATCGTGGGAGCGTCATCTAAATGCTTTAATACAAAATCCTCAAGCGCCGACGCTATCTTTGCAGCGTCTCCGGCCAACGGAACAAGTCCGATTCCGCTTATAACCGCATAGTCCCATTCTCCCTTACGGGCGTTCGCTATTACATCTCTTATGTCAGCATATCCTGGAATAAAACCGCCCGTTATCTGACCGAGTAATGTAGGAATATCGTTACATTCAATAAAATCGCCTAAAACAATTCCTTTTATAAAACGTGAATCCCATTCGAATCCGGTTAAATCATATGAGAACGGATCAGTTCCGTTTATATATTCCTCATAATCGTTGAAGCTGTCGCCATCAGGATTGGGATTTAACGGATCAAACCAAAGCTGAACTTCTTTTCCGTCTGATAAACCGTCGCTATCAGTATCTTTTGAATTTGGGTTAGTTCCTAAAAGTGATTCCAGATAATCGTCAACATTGTCTGAATCCGTATCAGGCATAGTAGGATCAGAGGAATAACCGATGGCAGAATAATATTCCACCATAGATACTGTTGATGTAAGCTTTTCGGTCACGAAATTAAGCTCTATATTATCATCAAGCCCGTCTCCGTCGGTATCCTTTTTAAATAGATCGGTATTTATCGGATGTCCGTCAGGCTTTAAACCGTAAAGCTCAACCAAATCCGGTATTCCGTCCCCGTCTGAATCCACGCCCTCAAATCGGAGTATGAATCGTCGCTCCCGTCGATACGTCAAATCTACGGCGCTTACCGAATTGTACACCTCTCCGCCTGTGGATTGCACGATAATTTTCAGATTTGAACTCACGCTGCCGTAGCCAAGATTCACTCTTGTAAAGCTGGTTCAAATACAGTAGCTTTTGGGTATTCATTCGATTGCTTATTTCTTGACCATTCCAGCTCTTCGTCTAATTCCTTTGCCCAATCCGGTAATTCCTCAACTCGGTTGAAGGTTATTTTATCATTGACCTTAATACTATCAATGACAGATTCTGTTACGGTGATAATGCATTTCTTTTCCGAAAACTTACAATCTGCCCTTACCATAAGATCTTCTGTCTTGTAAACGAAATTATTTTTTTGAAGAATATCATAATCTACAATATTAACCTCCCTGCCGAAATCAAAATCTAGTTCAATATTATAAGACTTTTCACTATCCTTTAATGTACCTAAACAAAGATAATATCCTTCATCCTCTAAAACAGTGAAAAATATATCTGGATTCTCTGAAACCCAATTTGTATTTAACTGATTTCTTGGCTTTATATCGCTATCCATATCGCATGAGACAAGGGTTAATGACAAAATCATTAGTATCAGAATATTTATAAATTTTTTCATAATTCCCCCTTAACATAAATAATACCCTGTAATAAAAGAACCGTTTTCTCTATTTATTAAATCAATAAAATCATCAAAATTATTTCTTACTCCGTTATTATATGTATTAATTGTTTTATCTAAATTAACCCGTACTGCAATAGTATGCAATCCTCGTCCTATATCATCCTTATTATTCCAGTATGACATTATAAATACTCTTCCCGGTTTTGCCCATGACTGTAATTCACTTAATGATTCAGTTTGTTCATTCTTATATTTGTGAGCGTTTAAATATTGCTTAATATAAAATGGATTTGAACCGAAAAATCCGGATTTTAAAATTATTCCCAGCTGAGTTGAGGGAATACTTGAAAACGAAGGATGTGTGCTAAGCAGTCTTGTATCCATCGCCATTCCGCCGTTTGCTTCAAATTCCAATGCTATTTCAGACAGTGCCTGATAATTATTTTTCAACTTTAAAGCGTTATAAATCGCTATCAATTCACATCCGTTATGCTCCATAGTATATTTATAACCATATTTAATGTTGCTTACCGGCGCTTCATTTTGATTATTAATATAATCAAAATTAGCGGCATTTTCTATAGCAGTATTGCTATAAAATCGTTGTATTATGGCACTGACTTCACTTGCGCTTTCAACATCAGCAAAACTGGGAGCAGCTTCCCATTTGTTAACCTTTATATTATAACTGGCAAATTCCCAAAATCGAGCTTTTCCTAATATATATGGTGTCAGTGGATATACATCATCTCCATCTAAAATTCCATCACCATCAGTATCCGATAAGCGCGGATTTGTTCCTAAATTATATTCCTCTTTATCATCCAACCCGTCATTATCAGTATCCATCATAGTAGGATCAGAGGAATAACCGATAGCGGAATAATACTCCACCATAGATACTGCTGATGTAAGCTTTTCGGTCACGAAGTTAAGCTCTATATTATCATCAAGCCCGTCCCCGTCTGTATCCTTTTTAAATGGATCGGTATTTATCGGATGTCCATCAGGCTTTAAACCGTAAAGCTCAACCAAATCCGGTATTCCGTCTCCGTCCGAATCTTCACCCTCAAACTGCGG
>ERZ857982.976-NODE-976-length-31914-cov-12.656926_pt1 | contig 31914 bp, 28 predicted proteins | sample MGYA00519955_ERZ857982 | MGnify/ENA primary metagenome ERZ857982 (study PRJEB31778, sample SAMEA3449416) | human gut metagenome | biome: human gut; feature: human-associated habitat; material: faeces | place: United Kingdom | collected 2010/2012 ... | reverse complement strand
GTGGCGCCGGGCTGGGGACGGGAGATGACGCGCACCTGGGGAGCCGGAGCCACCACGCGGGCGCGGGTGGGCGTGGCTTCGGCGGGGCGGTCGTCACGGTTCTCGCGGGCCTCGCGCTGGGGCAGCGTGGGCGCGGAGGAGCCTTCGGGCATGGCCGAAGCGTCAGGACGGCCGGCGCGGGGCTTGGCGGCCTTTTCCGCGGCGCCGTTCTCGGCGGCTTCCTTGGCGTTGATGGCGGCCAGCACGGCGCTCTTGCGCACTTCGGGCTTGGCTTCGGGGGCCTTTTCGGGCTTGGGCTCGGCCTTGGCTTCCGTCTTGGTCACGGGAGCGGCGGCCTGGGCGGGCCGGATGATACGGGCCGTGGGCGTGGTATCGGGGCGGCTGATGACGCGGGCGCCGGCCGGAGCCACCACGCGGGCGGTCTGGGGCGTCGCCTTTTCCACGCGGGTTTCGCGCTTGGCTTCGGTCCTGGGTTCGGCTTTGGCTTCGTTCTTCACGGGTTCGGGCTTGGCTTCAGGAGCCTTTTCGGCCTCGGGGGCGGCCACCACGCGGGCGGCAGGCGTTTCCACCGGGGCGACGGGTTCGGGAGTCTTTTCGGCCTTGGGTTCGGCCTTCACAGGTTCGGGCTTGGCCTCGGGAGCCTTTTCGGGCTCGGGGACGGAGATCACGCGGGCCGCGGGCGTCTCCACCGGGGCGGCCGGCTCGGGAGCCTTTTCGGGCGCGGCTTCGGCCCTGGTCTCGGCCACGGGCTGTTCTTCGGCCGGGGCTTCGTCCTTCACGCGGCGGCGGCGCACGATGACCGTGGGCTGATCGTCCTTGCGGTCGGCCTTGCGCTGGCGGTTCTCGGCCACACGGTCGCGAACCCCGCTCACTTCTTCCATGGGGATGGAGCCCTGGGCGCTCTTGACGTTGAAGCCCATGGACTGCAGCTCCTGCAGCAGTTCCTTGGCATCCATCTTGAGCTCAGTGGCAAGATCCTTGATTTTGATTTTACTATCCGACATTACTTTTCCCCCTTGCGCCGTCTGGACGGTCTGAACTTGGCGAATCGTGCCGCGCAGGCCGGATCGTCACACAGGTACCAGCCCCTGCCCGGACTGGTCTGCGGCGCGTCGATAATCAAATTTCCGTGCGCGTCGCGCACGTGGCGCGTCAGTGCCGCCTTGGCGAAACGGCGGCGGCAGATGACGCACATTCTCACTGGCCCTTCGCAGCCCTCGGCGGGCGCGTCGGGGCTAGTCTTCATCACCATCCTGGACTTTTTCGCCGTTGCCGGCGCCGGTCGTTTCTTCCTCAGCGGCCCGGGGTTCGGGCTCGGCCACGGGGGCCAGGAAGTTGATGGCCGAACGCAGGTCGGCGATGCGGCTGTCCGAGATGGCCAGCTTGTCGGACAGTTCCTCGTCAGTGGCCTGACGCAGCAGGTCCAGCGAGGTGTAGCCCGCTTCCAGCAGCTGGTTCATGGAGACTTCGGCCACACTGGCCACCTGCTCCAGACCGTGGCCGATGGCATTGGCCTCGTTGTAGCGGGTCTCGGTGAAGATATCGACCTTCCAGCCCAGCAGGCGGGCAGCCAGCTTGACGTTCTGGCCCTTGCGGCCGATGGCGTTGGTCAGCTGGTCATCGGGCACGATGACTTCCAGCAGGTTCTCTTCTTCGTCCACCACGATGCGGGAGACCATGGCCGGGGCCAGGGCGTTGCGGGCGTAGGTGGCGATATCGGGGCTCCAGACCACGATGTCGATGCGTTCGCCGCGCAGTTCCTGCACGATGTTCTGGATGCGCGAACCGCGCACGCCCACGCAGGCGCCCACGGGATCCACATCACGTTCACGGGAGAGCACAGCCACCTTGGCGCGGGAGCCGGGGTCGCGGGCCACGCCCATGATCTGCACCACGCCGTCGTCCACTTCGGGCACTTCGCGGCGGAACAGGGCGGCCATGTAGTCGCGGTGCGCGCGGGAGACGACCACCTGCGGGCCGCGGCCTTCCTTGCGCACGTCGATGATGATGGCCTGCACGCGGTCGTTGCGCTTGTAGTGTTCGCGGGGGATCTGTTCCTCGCGGGGCAGGATGGCTTCGGTGCGGCCCAGGTTGACCACCCAGCCGCCCTTGTCGCGACGCTGCACGATACCGGAGACGATCTCGCCCATGCGGTCCTTGTACTCGTCGTAGATGATCTCCTGCTCGGCGTCGCGCATGCGCTGGATGATGACCTGCTTGGCGGACTGGGCGGCGATGCGGCCCAGGTCTTCCACCTTCACGCGGAAACCGACTTCGTCGTCGATCTGCACGGAGGGATCATGGGTGCGGGCTTCGGTGATGCCGATGTGGGTGTCTTCGTTCTCGACCTCGCCGTCTTCCACCACGATCTTGAACTGGTAGACTTCGATGTCGCCGGTGTTGTCGTTGTACCGGACTTCCACATCCATATCTTCGCTGAAGCGGCGCTGCACCGAGGTGCGCACGGCATCTTCAAGCGTCTTGATGAGCATGTCGCGGTCAAGGCCCTTGTCTTTGCTGATCTGGTCAATGGCCTTTTTGAGTTCAAGGTTCATTGCTACCTCCGGCTGCCGCACAGGGCGGCATAAATTTCCTGGTGTACCGGCCGGGGCCGGAAACCGCCGTCACGGGCGGGTGATGACGAAGCGGCCTTGCGGCCGCGTGAGAGGACCGCAGGGCGTGCCCGTGCGGTTATATGTCTTCGGCCTCGTTGCGGCCGGGATGCTTGCTCTTGCCGCTCTTGCCCTTGCCCTTCTTGGGGGCGTCGCCCTGGGGCGCGGCCTTGGCGGCCTTGCGGGCGGGCTGCTTGCCGGGCTTCTGCGGCTGGCGGAAAATATGGATGCGGCTGGCGCGGCGCACCATGTCCCAGGGCACCAGGACCTCGTCCATGGCCTCGGGGCAGATGTCGCCCTCGGCCGAGACGCTGGCAGGGGCCACGCGCACGGCGCTGTCGGTGACTTCGCGCAGGACGCCGCGCCAGGCGCGACGGGCCGCGGGGGCGTTCTCGGGAGCGTAGGCGGAGACCATGCGCAGTTCCACCATGTCGCCCACATAGGAACGCATCTGGTCGAGAGAGAAGAACAGACGGCTGAAGCCGGGCGTGGAGACTTCCAGCACATAGGCCTGTTCGATGAGGTCTTCCACTTCGAGGGCCAGACCGAGCTGGCGCGAGATCTCCTCGCACTGGTCGATGCTGGCGGAGCGGGCCGTCATGATGTCGGCGCTGTCCTCAAGGTTGTCGGCGGGATCGCTGTCGGCGGACAGCGCGGCCTGGGCCTGTTTGACCTCCAGCGGCAGGTCGACGAACACACGCACCGTGGTGCGGCCTGCCTGGGCGATCTCCACACCCCAGATTTCAAGACCCTGAGCCTGGACCAGGGGCGTGACCAGACGGGTGACGGTTTCCTTGAGGCTGTTTTCGCTCATGTCCCTTCCTGGGCGTCTGCCCGGTCGCAAGTACAAAAAAAAGGGGGCCTGTTGAGGCCACCCCGTTGTGAACGCATGTTCTGCATCAGGATGATGCGGCAGTGACTGCCGCGCCATTTCGGACAACCATATAAGGAGAGAATCAGGGGCCTGTCAAGCCTTTTTCATGGCCTGGGGCGGAAAAATCCGCTTTTGGCGCGGATTTTTCAGGAAAGGCCGCTGCGGACAGGCCGGTCATCCAGTGCGGCGCGGACCCGTGCGACTTCACTGGGGAGAGGTGGACAGGGGCGGTCCGCCGTCCCGGACTCCTGCGAGCGCAGGGCATCCCGTCTCCGGTCCTGCGGTGGAGGGCGGCAAGGACGCGCTGCCTCCCCTGATAAAGCGCGCTGGGGAGGGGGAGTTTGAGGGGGACCCCCTCTCGCGCCAGTAGCGACCGGATGGCGGCCCGCAGGGCCGTGCCCGTTGGCGACGCAGGAGCCCTACGGGCATCGACAGCAGAGATGCGACCGGATGGCGGCCCGCAGGGCCGTGCCCGTTGGCGACGCAGGAGCCCTACGGGCATCGACAGCAGAGATGCGACCGGATGGCGGCCCGCAGGGCCGTGCCCGTTGGCGACGCAGGAGCCTTACGGGTATCGACAGCAGAGATGCGACCGGATGGCGGCCCGCAGGGCCGTGCCCGTTGGCGACGCAGGAGCCTTACGGGTATCGACAGCAGAGATGCGACCGGATGGCGGCCCGCAGGTCCGTGCCCGTTGGCGACGCAGGAGCCCTACGGGCATCGACAGCAGAGATGAGGGGTTCCCCCTCAAAAAAAGCCCTAAAAAGCCGTCAGCAGCGGCCCTTTCGGCGCCGTGAGGCTGTCGGCCAGCTTGCGGTGGGCGGCGGGCATGGCCAGGCTCTCCAGCTCTCCGCGCTCCAGCCAGCGGCAGGCCGTGGCCGCCGTGAGCACGGGGGGCTCGGGCGGCCGGGGCGTATCGTCCGTGACCAGCTCCAGGGCGAAGCAGTGCAGGCGCACCCGGTAGGTGGTGTAGCCGTGGCGGATGATGCCCAGCGGGGCCGTCACCCGGACGGTGAAGCCCGTTTCTTCGGCGAATTCGCGCACCACGGCCTGTTCCGGCGTCTCGCCGGGCTCCACGCGGCCGCCGGGGAATTCCCACAGACCGCCCCAGGCCCCCTGGGGCAGACGCTTCTGGACGAAGACGCGGTCGTGGCTGGAAAGGACGCCGGTCACCACCTCGATGGGGGTGATCTCCGCCTTTTTGCCCGGTACGGGACGCCCATGCACGATGCCCAGATGCAGGGCCGTGCAGAAAAGGGCCAGGGGACACTGGCCGCAACGGGGCTTCTTGCCGCAGACCAGGGCGCCCAGCTCCATCATGGCCTGGTTGTGGCGGCGGGCCTCGCCTTCGGGCAGGATACGGCGGGCCAGCTCCGCGATGCGCGCGGCGGCCGGGCCGGATTTGACCGGGCTGTCCACATCGAAGACGCGGGCGATGACCCGCTCCACATTGGCGTCGATACAGGCCACGGGCAGGTTGAAGGCGATGCTGGCGATGGCGGCGGTGGTGTAGGGGCCGATGCCGGGCAGGGCGCGGATGGCTTCGGGATCGGAGGGGAAGACGCCGCCGTGTTCCTGCATGACCAGACGGGCGGCGGCCAGCAGGTTGCGGGCGCGGGAATAGTAGCCCAGGCCCTCCCAGGCGTGCAGCACGTCCTCCTCGGAGGCGGCAGCCAGGGCGTGCAGGTCGGGGAAGCGCTCCATCCAGCGCAAAAAGTAGCTGACGCCGCGTTCCATCTGGGTCTGCTGGAGCATGATCTCCGAGATCCAGACCTCGTAGGGCGTGTAATGGCGCCGCCAGGGCAGGGGCCGGGCATTGGCGTCGAACCAGGCGAGCAGGGCCTGCTGCAGCTCGGGGAGGTGGTCTTCGGGCGGGCGGTGGCCGGGCGGCGGCACGGCACCGGTGACGGGGACAAGGGACGGCAGCGTATGCTGGCCGGTGGTCTGGCGGGATCTCATGGCCGCAGTGTAGCCGCGCGGGCCCTTCCTGTCACCCCGCCGGGGCGGAGAGGGGCGCATTGTCTTTGCCGGCCGCTTGTCGTATAGAGACGGATGGCCGCCGTGTTGCATGGCCGCCGCAAATTTCCCTCAAGGAGTTACCATGTCCAATCCCACCGTGCTGCTGGAAACGACCTCGGGCGACATCCTGATCGAGCTCTTCCCCGACAAGGCTCCCGACACCGTCGCCAACTTCCTGCAATATGTGGATGACGGCTTTTATGCCAACACCATTTTCCATCGCGTGATCCCCGGCTTCATGATCCAGGGCGGCGGCCTTGGCCCCCGCATGGACGAGAAGGCCACCCGCGCCCCCATCAAGAACGAAGCCGACAACGGTCTTTCCAATGACTGCGGCACCATCGCCATGGCCCGCACCATGGATCCCCACAGCGCCACCGCCCAGTTCTTCATCAACCTGGTGGACAACGATTTCCTGAACTACAGCGCTCCCGTGCCCAGCGGCTGGGGCTACTGCGTGTTCGGCAAGGTCGTGGAAGGCATGGACGTGGTGGACAAGATCGCCAAGGTCAAGACCAAGAGCGTGGGCTTCCACGAGAACGTGCCCACCGACATGGTGCTCATCACCGGCGCCAGCCGCTTCGAATAGGCCGCGGCCTGTTCCTCACCGATTCTGGACTGTCAGCCCCACGCCTGTCGTGGGGCTGCCGGATTTTCAGGAGGAAACATGAAAAAATGGCTTTTGTGCTGCTGCCTGCTGCTGGCCCTGCCCCTGGCTGCCCAGGCGGAAGACGAAAAGATCGACCCCGCCAACTACATCTGCGCCGAATTCGTGGCGCAGGGCGCCGTCAGCCAGGATCCGCCCGTCTTCCAGGCCCTGCAGATCGACGGCTACGTGAGCTCCAACATCGGCTATACCGTGGCTGATCCGCAGGCCATCAACGTGCTGGTGCCCCAGGCCTACCTCATGTGCCAGGAGCAGCCCACCGCCGTGGTGGCCGAGATCTGGGAGCCCCTCAAGAAAAAGCTGCCCCGCCCCATCAGCGGCGAATGGGAAGCCGACGTGACCAAGTGCCGCGCCTATAACGAACACCCCGAGAACGGCAGCGGCTTCGTCATCTGGCTGGATGCCTACAACCGCCAGTACAATGTGACGGAAAAGTCCATCCTGGCCAAGCAGGAGACCCTGGACAAGTTCCTGGCCGCCTGCGCCAAGAATCCCGATGCCTTCATGATCGACGTGCTCCAGGAGACCCTGGGCAACAAGTAAGAAGTCGGGATCTCTTCCGCAAGGAAAACGACAGGACCGCCTCCCCGTATGCCTTTGGGCTGCGGGGATGGCGGTCCTGTTTTTTTCAGGGATGCGCTGCGGTGTCGCCGCAGCGGCGTATGTTCCAGGGGCAGGCCCCGGGACGCAGGGGGCGAAGGGCCGGCGGTCAGGCCATGCCCGTCATGGCAGCGCTCCGCAGGGGAGGCTCCCGAAAGTTCGCCAGCCTATTCCTGGACGAAGGGATAGCCCCGGACGCTCAGGGGCTGCTTGCTCTTGTGGGACATGGCGGAGATCACATAGGTGTACTGGCGGCTCTGGCCCGCCGGCGGGCAGGGGCCGGTATAGACCCGCGTCAGGGCGCCTTCGGGGATGATGCCGGTGCCGTCGTTCTCCCAGTTGCCGCCGCCCAGCAGGCGTTCCTGCGGCTCGTTCTCCAGCAGGCGGACATCGAAGTAGTCCGTGCCCTTGGGCACGTTGGTGACCACCATCTCGGGCGAGATGCGCGAACAGCGGTGCAGGGCGCGCAGCTTCACGTCCACCTGCATGTCAGGGGGCGTTTCCGGCTGGGCGGGGGGCTCGCTGCTGTCCTGCCACAGGCCGCAGGCCGAGAGCATCAGGGTCGCGCCCAGCAGGAGCGGAGCACGGTACAGGTTTTTTCCAGAAAAACGCTTGCGCATGGGGGGCCTCCGGGTATTTGCTATTTCCAGCCTTCGCAAGCTATACTGGATAGTCACCAGAATGACAATAGGATCAGCAGTCTGACGAGCCCTGTGCGCTCCGCCAGGATTGCGTGGACAACAACTCAGGAGAACCCCATGTCCCTTCTTGCAGAAAGCGTTTCCGGCTATCTGGAAAATGCCTCCTGGATCCGCCGCATGTTCGAGGCCGGCGGCCAGTTGAAAGCCCGCTACGGTGCGGAGAACGTCTATGACTTCAGCCTGGGCAATCCCGACCTGCCCGCCCCCGCCGCCGTGGGCGAGGGCCTGCGCCGTTTTGCCGAACATGCCGGTGAACCTTTCGCTTTCGGCTACATGCCCAATGCCGGTTTCCCCTGGGCGCGCGAACAGCTGGCCGCCCATCTGAGCAAGGAGCAGGGCGTGGCCCTGGAGGCCAATGACGTGCTGCTCACCTGCGGTGCCGCCGGCGGCCTCAATGCCTTCCTGCGCGCCGTCATCAATCCCGGCGAGAAGATGCTGACCTTTGCCCCGTATTTCGTGGAATACGGCTTTTATGTGGCCAACCACGGCGGCAGCCTCCAGGCCATCATGAGCAAGCCCGGGACCTTCGAGCCCGATCTGGACGCCCTGGAAGAAGCCATCGACGAGAAGACCCGCGTGGTGCTCATCAACTCGCCCCACAACCCCACGGGCGTGGTCTACAGCCGCAAGGCCGTCACCTCCCTGTGCCGCCTGCTGGAGAACAAGAGCGAGCAGTACGGCCATCCCATCTGGCTCATCGCCGACGAGCCCTACCGCTTCCTGACCTACGACGGCGTGGAAGTGCCCTCGGTGCTGCCCCTGTACCAGTATGCCGTGGTCATCAGCTCCTTCTCCAAGAACCTGTCCCTGCCCGGCGAACGCGTGGGCTATGTGGCCGTTTCGCCCAAGCTGGCCGACCGTGCCAAGCTCATGGCCGGTCTGACCCTGACCAACCGCATCCTCGGCTTCGTCAACCCGCCCGTGGTGGGCCAGCACATCATGGCCGCCGCCCTGGGCAGCCAGGTGGACGTGGAGATCTACGCCCGCCGCCGTCAGGCCATGGCCGAGGTGCTGACCGATGCCGGCTACAGCTTCCAGATGCCCGCCGGTGCCTTCTACTTCTTCCCGCAGGCCCCCGGCGGCGACGACGTGGCCTTCGTCAACCGTCTGGTGGAAGAACGCGTGCTGGCCGTGCCCGGTTCCGGTTTCGGTTGCCCCGGCTATTTCCGCCTGGCCTTCTGCGTGGACGAGACCGTCATCCGCAATGCCGCCGAAGGCTTCGCCCGCGCCTACGCCGCGGTGGCCGGCAAGTAACGTCTTTTGGGGGCGGGAGGGCGTGCGCCTTCCCGCCCTTTTTGTCTCCTGCGTCTTCCGGAGGTATCGTGTCCCGTCTCCTTTCCCTTTTTGTCCTGCTGTGCTGCCTCCTGCTGCCTGCCGCGGGCATCCTGGCCCGCGACATCGGCCCGGACGAGGCCCGTCAGGTGCTGGCCCGGCCGCCCGCCGGTCTGGTGGTGCTGGACATCCGCACCCCGGAAGAGTTCCGGGACGGGCATCTGCCCGGCGCCCGCAACCTGGATTTCTTCGCCCCGGATTTCCGGCAGCAGCTGGAAGCCCTGGCGCGCAAGGACGTGCCCATCCTGCTCTACTGCCGTTCGGGCAACCGCTCCGGGCAGGCCATGCGCCTGCTGCGGCAGTGGGGCCGGGACGACGTGCTGCACCTTGCCGACGGCTTCCGCTCCTGGCGGGCCGCCGGGCTGCCCGAAGAATAACGTCCCGCACGGCCCGGCCGTGCCCTCTCCTTCATGGAAACTGCCTTATGTCCGCTTTCATCCCCTCTTCCCTCTATGGCGTCATCGGCTGGCCCCTGGCCCAGAGCCTGAGCCCGCTGCTGCACAACACCGCCTTCCAGGCCCTGGGCATCCCCGCGGCCTACATGCTCTGGGAGCTGCCCCCGGAAAAACTGCCGCGATTCGTGGACAGCATGCGCCTTTTGGGCATCCGCGGCTGTTCCGTCACCCTACCGCACAAAGTGGAGATCCTGCCCCTGCTGGATCACCGCAGCGAGCGCGTGGAGCTCATGGGCGCCGCCAACACCCTGTACTGGCGGGACGACCGGCTCTGCGGCGAGAACACCGACGTGACCGGCTTCATGCATCCCCTGCTGGAACGCGGCCTCGACCCGGCCACCCCGGTGCTGGTGCTGGGCGCCGGAGGGGCCGCCCGCGCCGTGGTCTGCGGCCTGTGGCTGCACGGCTGCCGCCGCATCTTCGTGACCACGCCTTCCGACCGTTCCCATGCGCCGCTGGTGGAGCGCTTCGGCGTCACGGCCGTGCCCTGGGCCGAGCGTTATGACGTGGCGGCCTCGCTGCTGGTCAACACCACGCCCCTGGGCATGCACGGCAAGGCCGAGGACCAGAGCCCCTATGATTTCGACCGGGCCCCAGCGGACGGCGGTGTGCCCGTGGCCTACGACATCGTCTACAACCCGCTGCGCACCCTGTTCCTGCGCGAGGCGCAGGCCCGCGGCTGGGCCACCATCAGCGGCCTGGAGATGTTTTTCCGTCAGGGCGAGGCCCAGTTCCGCCTCTGGACCGGGCAGGACATGCCGCAGGCCGCCCGTCTGGCCCTGGAACATCAGCTGGGCGCCGCGCGCGCCTGAGTCAGGAGGGATACCATGCACAAGATCCTCGTCCTCCACGGCGTCAATCTCGACATGTTCGGCAAACGCGACCCCCGTCATTACGGCCATGCCACCCTGGCCGACATCGACGCGGCCCTGCAGGGGCTGGCCGGTGAACTGGGCGTGGCGCTGGAGACCTTCCAGACCAATCACGAGGGCGTGATGGTGGAACGCATCCACGCGGCCCTCACGGACGGCACGGACGCCATCGTCATCAATGCCGGGGCCTGGACCCATTACAGCTACGCCATCATGGATGCCCTGGGCATACTGTCCATCCCGGTGGTGGAGGTGCACATGTCCAACGTCCATGCCCGGGAGGAGTTCCGTCACCATTCGGTGCTGTCCACGGTCAGCGCGGGCAGCATCGCGGGCTTCGGTGTGGACAGCTATCTGCTGGGCCTGCGCGCCGCCTGTTCGTTGCTGGAACGCAAGGATGCCTGACGTGGCGGGAAATGCCCGCCAGCCAAGACTTTGCGAACTGTGCGGAACGTAAAAAACATGTGTGCTTTGGCTGGATTTTTTCATGCAGACGCGCTAGTCTGCTGCAAATTGGTATGTCTTTGTCCTTCAGACTCTAACCTTGAGAGTTTCCATGAACGACGCCATTGATCTGACCCGAAAGCGTGACCGCGACTTCACCGCCGCGGTGGAAGCGCAGAGCGGGCAAAACGTCTCCACCTGCTACCAGTGCGGCAACTGCTCGGCTGGCTGTCCTGCGGGCTTCGTCTATGACCTGCAGGCCAACCAGATCATGCGTGGCGTGCAACTGGGTCTGAAAGACCAGGTGCTGAACTCCCGCTCCATCTGGATGTGTCTGTCCTGTTCCACCTGCAGCCTCCGCTGCCCCAACAACATCGATGTGGCCGAGGTCATGGAGACCCTGCGTCACATGGCCCGCAAGGAAGGCCGCGTGGCCGTGCCCAAGGTGGAAAAATTCTGGTTCTCCTTCCTCGATACCGTGCGCAAGTTCGGGCGGACCTACGAGATCGGCACCATGGTCCTGTACATGTTGCGCTCCCTGCGCGTCTTCACGGACGTGGACCTGGCTCCCCAGGCCCTGGCCAAACAGAAGCTGGGCTTCAAGCCCCATTCCATTCCCAACGGCGGCGCCGAGGCTGTGGGCCGCATCATGACCCGCTACAAGGAACGCGCCAAGCGTGAGGGGGTGCGCCCATGAGACTTGCCTACTATCCCGGCTGTTCGGCCAAGGGCTCCTCGGCCGATTACGAAATGTCCACCCAGGCCGTGTGCGGCGCCCTGGGCATGCGTCTGGAAGAGCTGCCCGACTGGAACTGCTGTGGTTCCACGCCCGCCCATGCGGTGGATACCGAACTTTCCGCGGCCCTGTGCGTGCGCAACCTGGACATCGCCGCCCGCACCCAGGCCGACATGGTGGTGACGCCCTGTCCGAGCTGCCTCTCCAACCTGCGCCATGCGGCCAAGCGCATGGAAAAGCCGGAGTTCCGCGCCCGCGTCAACGAGCTGCTGGACAACCCCGCGGCCGAGAGCTTCCCGCCCGTGACCTCCGTCATGCAGGGCATCGCCCAGATGTACGACGCCAAGGCCATCGCCAGCCGTGTGAAGCGCAGCCTGCGCGGCCTCAAGCTGGTGGCCTACTACGGCTGTCTCATGAGCCGTCCGGCGGAACTCATGCAGTTCGGGGATCCCGAGAACCCCACCCTCATGGAAGAGCTGCTGGGCGCCTGCGGCGCCGAGATGCTGGACTTCCCGCTCAAGACCGAGTGCTGTGGCGCCTCCTTCGGCATCCCGGAACGTCCCATGACGGCGCAGCTGTCGGGCCGCATCCTCGAAGTGGCCACCAACATGGGCGCCGACGCCATCGTGGTGGCCTGCCCCCTGTGCCAGATGAACCTGGACCTGCGCCAGAAACAGGCCATGAAGGGCGTGGACCGCTATTTCAATATGCCGGTGCTCTACTACACCCAGATGATGGGCCTTGCCTTCGGCATGCTGCCCAGCGAACTGGGCCTCGACAAGCTGGTGGTCAGCGCCAACGCCCTGGTGGAGCGCATCCTCGACACCCAGCGCGAAGACGCCCAGAAGGCCCAGGCCCCCGAAGGAGATAAAGCATGAGAATAGGCGTTTTCATCTGTCACTGCGGCAGCAATATCGGCGGCACCGTTGATTGCGCCAAGGTCGCCGAGACGGCCCGAGCCTATCCCGATGTGGTCTACGCCGTGGACCTCATGTACTCCTGCGCCGAGCCCGGCCAGGCCGCCATCGAGGCGGCCATCCACGAGCACAAGCTGGACGGCGTGGTGGTGGCCTCCTGCAGCCCGCGCATGCACGAGCCCACGTTCCGCCGCACCGTGGAACGCGCCGGCCTGAACCGCTACATGTTCGAGATGGCCAACATCCGCGAGCACGTCTCCTGGATCGGCAAGGACAAGGTGGCCAACACCAACAAGGCCGCCGAACTGGTGGAGATGGCCGTTGCCAAGCTGCGCAACAACAAGCCGCTGTTCTCCAAGTCCTTCGACATCAACAAGCGCGTGCTGATCATCGGCGGCGGTGTGGCCGGCATCCAGGCCGCCCTGGACTGCGCCGACGGCGGCGTGCCCGTGGTGCTGGTGGAACGCCAGCCCACCATCGGCGGCAAGATGGCCAAGCTGGACAAGACCTTCCCCACCGTGGACTGCTCGGCCTGCATCCTGGGCCCCAAGATGGTGGACGTGGCCCAGCATCCCAACATCACCCTGTACGCCATGTCGGAAGTGGAAGACATCTCCGGCTACGTGGGCAACTTCACCGTCAAGATCCGCAAGCGCGCCACCTATGTGGACTGGAGCCTGTGCACCGGCTGCGGCGCCTGCACGGAAAAATGCCCCAGCAAGAAGACGCCTGACGCCTTCAACGAATTCACCGGTCCCACCACGGCCATCAACATCGCCTTCCCGCAGGCCATCCCCAAGAAGGCGGTCATCAATCCCGAATATTGTCGTCAGATGACCAAGGGCAAGTGCGGCGTGTGCGCCAAGGTCTGCCCCACCGGCGCCATCAAGTACGACATGCAGGACGAGGTCATCACCGAGGAAGTGGGCTGCATCGTGGCCGCCACCGGTTACGACCTCATGGACTGGACCATCTACGAGCAGTACGGCGGCGGCAAGTACCCCGACGTCATCACCTCCCTGCAGTACGAACGCCTGCTGTCCGCCTCCGGCCCCACCGAAGGCCACATCAAGCGTCCTTCCGACGGCAAGGAGCCCCAGAGCGTGGTCTTCATCCAGTGCGTGGGCTCGCGCGACAAGTCCATCGGCCGTCCCTACTGTTCGGGCTTCTGCTGCATGTACACCGCCAAGCAGGCCGTGCTGACCAAGGACCACATCCCCACTTCGCAGTCCTACGTCTTCTACATGGACATCCGTGCCCCATCCAAGCTCTATGACGAGTTCACCCGCCGGGCCATCGAGGAATACGGTACGGAATACATCCGCGGCCGCGTGTCCAAGATCTACCCCGACGGCAATGGCCAGTACATCGTCAAGGGCGTGGACACCCTGCTGGGCCAGCCCGTGGAGATCCGCGCCGACCTGGTGGTCCTGGCCGTGGGCATCGAAGCCAGCAAGGGCTCCCCGCAGCTGGCCGAGAAGCTGCGCATCTCCTACGACAGCTACGGCTTCTTCATGGAGAGCCATCCCAAGCTGAAGCCCGTGGAGACCAACACCGCAGGCGTGTTCCTGGCCGGTGTCTGCCAGGGCACCAAGGACATCCCCTCGTCGGTGTCCCAGGGCTCGGCCGCCGCGGCCAAGGTGCTGGCGCTCTTTGCCCGCGACAAACTTGAAAATGACCCGCAGATCGCGCAGGTGGACAACAAGCGCTGTGTGGCCTGCGGCAAGTGCATCCGTTGCTGCCCCTTCGGCGCCATCACGGAAGTGGAATTCCGCGGCGAGAAGAAGGCGCAGGTTATCGAAACCGTATGTCAGGGTTGCGGTGTGTGTACCTCCACCTGTCCGCAGGGGGCCATCCAGCTTTCGCACGCTACTGACAATCAGATCCTTGCGGAGGTGAATGCCTTATGCCAGTGCTGAATGGCAAAGAACTGCGGATCGTAGGCTTTCTTTGCAACTGGTGTTCCTACGGCGGTGCCGACACCGCCGGGGTCGCCCGTGCCACCCAGCCCACCGACCTGCGTATCATCCGTGTCCCCTGTTCGGGCCGCATCGACCCGCTGTTCATCGTGCGCGCCCTGCTCAACGGTGCGGACGGTGTGCTGGTGTCGGGCTGCCACCCGCGTGACTGCCACTATTCCGCCGGCAACTACTATGCCCGCCGCCGTCTGGAAGTGCTCAAGCAGTTCCTGCCCGTGCTGGGCATCGACGAGCGCCGCTTCGAGTACACCTGGGTCTCGGCTTCCGAAGGCCAGCGCTGGCAGCATGTGGTGACCACCTTCACCGACCGCATCCACAAGCTGGGCCCCGCGCCCCGCTTCGAGGATCCCGAGCCGCTGCTCAAGGTGGTGGACATGGCCCTCACGTCCCTGCGTCCGCTGGGCACCGGCCAGAACGCCAAACTGGACGAGCTCAAGGCCGCCATCAAGGCCAAGCTGCCCGAACTGGACTGCGTCATCGGCTGGCAGCAGGGCTACGACGCCGTGCATACGGTGCCGCTGTTCATGCGCACGCCCGAAGACGTGGACAAGCTGGTCTGGGGCCCCTTCAACGTCAACAACCCCGCCACCTACCTGCCCAGCTTCAAGGGCAAGAAGGTGGGCATCGTGGTCAAGGGCTGCGACTCCCGCTCCGTGGTGGAACTGTTGCAGGAAAATCTCATCAACCGCGACGACGTGACCATCTTCGCCATGCCCTGCGAAGGCACCCTGGACATGGCCCGCGTGGACAAGGAACTGGGCCGCTACAACAAGATCGACAGCGTGGTCTATGACGAGGCCGGCGTGACCGTCACCGCCGACGGCAAGGAACACCGCTTCTGCATGACCGAATGCGCCCAGGGCAAATGCTACGGCTGCACCATGCCCACGGCCCAGCTGGCCGACACCCTGGCCGGCGCGCCCACCACGGTGGAAGGCACCCCCGGCACGCCGCCCGAGCTGGCCCTGCTGGACTCCATGACCCTGCCCGAACGCATGGCCTTCTGGCGCGGCCAGATGGAACGCTGCTTGCGCTGCTACGCCTGCCGCAACGCCTGCCCCATGTGCGTGTGCCGCGACTACTGCGTGGCCGAGAGCCGTGATCCCCACTGGATGACCCAGGAAGACAGCGTGCGCGAAAAACTGTACTTCCAGACCATCCACGCCCTGCACCTGGCCGGCCGCTGCACCGGTTGCGGCGAATGCCAGCGGGCCTGCCCCGTGGGCATCCCGATCCTGGCCCTGCGCCAGCAGATCGGTCGTGCCGTGAGCCAGCTCTTCGACGGCTACAAGGCCGGTATGGACCCCGAGGCCGTGCCGCCGCTGCTGGGCTATGAGCTGGAAGAAAAGAACATCCATGAGAGGGAGTGGAAATGAGCATAACCCGTTTCGTCACCGCTGACGGCCTGCCCGCCTTTCTGGCTCACCTCTCCAAGAGCGCCCGCGTGCTGGCCCCGGTAGAGAAGCCGGGCAACAAGACCGCGGTCGTGTTCGAGCCCTGGAAGGAAGGCAAGCCCTTCACCCTGGCCAAGGCCACCGTGCCCGCCAAGGAAGCCGTGCTGCCCCAGTGCGAAGTGCTGGTGCGCTACAGCAAGACCAAGGACCCCAATGATCCGGGCAAATGCACCATGACCCTGGACGATACGCCGCAGGCCGAGCCCACCGTGGTCTTCGGCAGCCGTCCCTGTGACGCCCGCGGCTATGTGACCCTGGACCGGCCCTACCTGCACGGCCCCTTCGCGGACCCGTACTACAAGGCCCGTCGTGACCAGCTCACCGTCATCACCCTGACCTGCCCCAGCGGTTGCAGCACCTGCTTCTGCCACTGGGTGGGCGGCGGTCCCACCTCGCCGGAAGGTTCCGACGTGCTGATGACCGAAGTGGAAGGCGGCTATGTGCTGCAGGCCATGACCGACAAGGGCGCGGCCCTGCTGGAAGGCAGCAGCCTGGCCGACGGCGCCGATCGCTTTGCCGATGCCGAGGCCGCCCGCAAGGCCGCCTGGGCCAGCCTGGAAAAGGCGCCCAGCCTGGCCGAAGCTCCGGCCAAGGTGGCCGCCCGCTTCGAGGATGTGGAGTTCTGGCAGCAGGAGACCGACCGTTGTCTGTCCTGCGGGGCCTGTACCTACTTCTGCCCCACCTGCTACTGCTTCAACATCACCGACGAAGGCGACGGCCTCAACGGCCGTGAGGGCCGCCGTCTGCGTACCTGGGACAACTGCATGTCGCCCCTGTTCACGCGTGAAGCCAGCGGGCACAATCCCCGTACGGCCAAGGCCCTGCGCATGCGCAACCGCGTGTCGCACAAGTTTGCCACCTATCCCGAGAACTGGGGCGCCTTCTCCTGCAACGGCTGCGGCCGCTGCGTGAGCAACTGCCCCGTGCATCTGGATATCCGCGCCATCGTGCTCGACGCCATCAACAAGTAGGAGTTCGTTCATGGCTACCAAGAAAACTACCACCCGGAGCAAAAGCACGAAGGCTGCCGCCAAGCCTGCCGCCAAGCCCGCAGCCAAGACCAAGAAGGCTGCCGCTGCGGCTGCCCCGGCAGAAGCCGCGGAAGTGGCCGTGCGCGGCACGGACAGCCCCGTGCTGAAGGAAAGCCATGCGCCCGTGGTCAAGGAAAGCCCGGTGCCGGCCGAAGCCGTGAAGGCCGAAGCCCCCGCCGTGGCCGAACCCGCCCAGGCTCCCGCCGTGGCTGAAGAAAAACCTGCCCGTACCCGCAAGAGCAAGGCCGCTGCCAAGCCCGCCGAAGCTCCCGCGGAAGAAGCCCCCAAGGCTGAAGAAAAGCCCGCCGAAGCTCCCGCCCCCGCGGCGGAAGCCAAACCGGCCGCCAAGCCTGCCGTCCTCAAGCCCCGTGCCGACGGCGGCATGCTGCGCGAGATCACGCCCCGTCCCCAGCAGGCGGGCAACCCCTACAAGCCCATGCTGGCCACAGTGGTGGAGACCATCCAGGAGACCGGCAACATCAAGACCCTGCGCGTGGTCCTGGACGATCCCGGGCAGATGGCCAACTTCACCTATGAGCCCGGCCAGGTGGGCCAGCTCTCGGTGTTCGGCGCCGGTGAATCCACCTTCGTCATCAACACTCCGCCCTCGCAGAAGGAGTACCTGCAGTTCTCCGTCATGCAGGCCGGTGAAGTGACCTCCGCCATCCATCGCCTGAGCCCCGGCGACAAGGTGGGCGTGCGCGCCCCCCTGGGCAACTTCTTCCCTTACAATGACTGGAAGGGGAAGAACATCTTCTTCGTGGGCGGCGGTATCGGCATGGCCCCCATCCGTACCATCATGCTGCACGTGCTGGAGCACAAGGCCGACTACGGCAAGGTGAGCCTGCTGTACGGCGCCCGTTCGCCGCGCGACATGGCCTTCAGCTACGAGCTGGAGGGCTGGCTGGCCAACCCCGACCTGGATTGCACGCTCTGCATCGACAATCCCTACGAAGGCTGGCCGCACAAGGTGGGTCTGATCCCCAACGTGCTGACCGAGCTGAACCCCAGCCCGGACAACTGCGTGGCCGTGCTCTGCGGCCCGCCGATCATGATCAAGTTCACCCTGCAGGCCCTGGAAAAACTGGGCTTCCAGCCCGAGAACATCGTGACCACGCTGGAAAAGCGCATGAAGTGCGGTATCGGCATCTGTGGCCGCTGCAACATCGGCAGCCACTATGTCTGCGTGGACGGCCCGGTGTTCACCATGGCCCAGCTCAAGGAACTGCCGCCCGAACTGTAGGCCGGCATCTTTGCTGCGTTTGAAGGAAGGGGTCTTCGGGCCCCTTCTTTTTTTGTGCCCTGACCGGGGAGCGTCCCGGTACGACGGCGGCAAAAACGCCTGTCCGGGAGAGGTGTCCGTCCCCCCTGCCGGGCACGGGGAAGAAATGCCGTGATTCCGCTGGGCAAGATGTACTATATCACGATTTAATGACTTAAAAGTCACTATTTTGTGACAATCAATCGTGATTATCTTTTTTAAACATGATGAAATAATTTATTTTTTCTTAACTGGTAAATTTTCCTGAAAATTGTCTGTCAAAAAGCGTGAATTTTCATCCGGGGACGTTTTCGTACCCTTTACAGCCCCTTTCCTTGTGCGTATATCCCCCTTGCGTAAGTACTCAACCTCCCACCGACATAAGGAGAAAAAATATGGAAACCAGCGCTCGCAATACTTTCTGGGGCACCATCAGCTCCGTGCGTCCCGGCGCCGTCAATGACGAGATCGAACTGACCATGCCTTCCGGCACCAAACTGGTGGCCTCCATCACCAAGGCCAGCACCGAACGTCTGGGCCTGGTCGAAGGCAAGGAAGCCTGCGCCCTGGTCAAGGCCAGCATGGTCATCCTGATGAACGATGCCGACCAGTACATCCTCTCCACCCGCAACCAGTTCTGCGGTACCGTGAAGAGCGTGACCCCCGGCGCCGTCAACGGCGAAGTGGTGGTGGACCTGGGTGCTGACGGCGAAATGACCTCCATCATCACCATGGGCAGCATCAGCAAGCTGGGCCTGGCCGAAGGCAGCAAGGTGACCGCCATCGTCAAGGCCACCAACGTGATCATGGCCGTCAAGAAGTAAGTCCTGTCGCTACGCGATATCCGAGGGCCGTCTCCGCAGGGAGGCGGCCCTTTTTTCATGTTCGCTGCGACGCCAGATGTCCTGTTGTCAGGGAAGAGGGCGTGCCCGTGCCCCCGGCCTTGCCCGGCCGGGAAAGGTCGTGGAGGCCCGGAAAAGGAAAGGCGCCTGGGCAGGGACGGTAGCGCTGCCCGGGGCCACAAAAAAAGGCTGCCCGCGGGCAGCCTTGAAATGTCGAATCCGGGAAGGGATCAGCGGATGGCGCAGTTGCCGTCACGGCAATCCTGCGAGGGGACCACGGGCGTGGCCTGGAAGAGGACGATCTTGGTCTCCTTGCCGACCTTGTTCAGGACCATGGTATAGCGCATCAGGCCCTGGGGCAGGGGGGGCGTGGCCGAGCCCTTGAGCTCGCCGTTGGCCGTGACCAGGGTCACGTCACCCATGACGGTGCTGCGCATGTTGCTGAGGCGGATACGGTCGATGACCAGCTTCCTTTCCTTGAGGCTCGCCAGGAAGTGTTCCTTGTCCTGGATATGCCCGTTGGCGCTGACATGCCAGTAATTGGGGGCCAGGAGCTTGTCCAGGGACTCCACATCACCGGTCATGAGGGCCTCGGCATACAGTTCGGTCACATCAGCCTTGGCCAGGGCCGCACCGGCAAAGATCAGGCTCAGGGCCAGCGATACAAGGAACATACGGAACAGCTTCATGATGCATCCTCCTTTGGAGCTAGGGATGGACGGTACCTGTTATAAAAAACGATACGGGGCATCATGAAAGCTGTCAAGTTGCGTCCCTTGTCAGGCCCGGCGCCGATTTGCAAAACATGCCCGGCTGGCATATATTGATGTTCTTCTTTTTATTCCCTGACTTTTAGCAAGGATACAGCATGCTCACCAATATTCTGCAAAGCATCGGCAGAACACCTTTGCTGCGTCTGAACGCTCTCGGCGCAGATCTGCCCGGTACGGTCTGGCTCAAGCTCGAAAACCGCAATCCCGGGGGATCCATCAAGGATCGCGTGGCCTTCCATGTGATCGACAAGACCATGGAGTGGGGCGACATCGAAGCCGGCGGCACCATCGTTGAGGCCACCAGCGGCAACCTGGGCATCGGCATCGCCCTGGTGGCTGCCGTGCGGGGCCTGCACTGCGTGCTGACCATGCCCGATTCCATGAGCGTGGAGCGCCGCAACCTGCTGCATGCCCTGGGCGCGGAACTGGTGCTGACCCCGGCCGCCGAAGGCATGAAGGGGGCCATCAAGGTCGCGGAAAAACTGGCGGAAGAGCGCAACGGCCTGCTGTTCGGGCAGTTCTCCAACCCGCTGGCCGTGGAGGCCCATTACCTCACCACCGGCCCCGAGATCCTTGCCGACAGCGTGGGCCATATGGACGTGCTGGTGGCCGGTGTGGGTTCCGGTTCGTCCATCACGGGCACGGGCCGCTTCCTCAAGGAGAACATCCCCGGCTTCAAGGTCATGGCCGTGGAACCGGCGGAATCCCCCGTCCTTTCCGGCGGACAGGCCGGACAGCACGGCATCCAGGGCATCGGGGCCAATTTCGTGCCCTCCATCCTGGACCGCAGCCTGCTGGACGAGATCATCCAGGTGCCCACGGCGGAAGCCATGGCTACGGCACGCCGCCTGATGCGCCTGCAGGGCGTGTGCGCGGGCATCTCCACCGGCGCCAACGTGCTGGCCGCCCTCAGCGTGGCCGCCCGTCCCGAGATGCAGGGCAAGAACATCGTGACCTTCGCCTGCGATACCGGCGAACGTTACATGTCCACGCCCCTGTTCCGTCAGGACTAGTTTTTGCGGGAGGCCCCGGGGCCTCCTGATGACGAGCTGTAAAAAAGCCCCCTCCATGAGGGGGCTTTTTTTGTGGCCTTGGTGACGGCCATGCATGGCCGGGTACAACGCGCCGGGGGGGCCAGGGAGGGCCCTTGCCTCAGGGCCGTCGCCGGGCAGTCCGCAAGGGTATCTGGAGGGATACGGGGTCTTTTGCGGCATCTGCGCCAACGCCGGGGGACCTCACCAGGGCACAGCCGAGGCCTTCCCCCGTTGGGCGTCACCGGATCCTTCTTAGCCCGCCTGCTGCAGCAGATCGCCCAGGAAGGCGTAGGCGAAGGCAAAGTAGATGAACACGCCCACCAGATCCATGATGGAGGTGATGAGGGGCGAGGACAGGGTGGCGGGGTCCGTGCCGATGCGCCGGGCCACGAAGGGCAGGAGCACCCCGATGATGCCGCCCAGCACGGTGCAGACCAGCATGCTCAGGCCCACCACCAGCAGCACGTCCAGGTCGATGCCCTTGGAGAACCAGGCCAGCACGGTCTCCATGGCGGCCACCACCAGGCCCAGGGCGGCGGCTACGGGCAGTTCGCGCCGGACGACGCGCCAGACGTCCTGCCAGCGCAGGCTCACGTCGCCCAGCGCCATGGCCCGGATGACGAGGGTGGCCGACTGGCTGCCCGCATTGCCGCCCATGTCCACGATGGGCGCGATGAAGGCCGCCAGCACGATGACCTGCGACAGGATCTCTTCCTGCGCGGCCACGAAGGTGCTGGTGACGACGCCGAACAGGGTCAGCAGCACCAGCCAGAACACGCGCACGCTGAACATCTTGCGGAAGGGGGATTCCAGGATGTCCAGGTCGGTGCCGTCGGTGGTCACCGTACCGCCAAAGCGGGCCAGCTGGGTGGCGTCTTCCTGCTTTTCGATGTCCATGGCGTCGTCCACGGTGACGATGCCGACCATCTTTTCCCCGCCGTTGATGACGGGCAGGGCCAGCAGGTCATAGCGGCCGATGAGCTCGGAGGCCTTGCTCCGGGGCCACTGGGCCCGCGCGAACACGGGATCGCGGCGCATGATGTTCCTGATGGTCAGGGAGTCATCGGCCAGCAGCAGCTCGCGCAGGGAAAGGGTGCCGCACAGATGCCCTTCCTTGTCCTGCACATAGATGACGTAGATGGTCTCCTTGTCGGCGGCGGTGGCCCGCACATGGGCCAGGGCCTGGGCCACGCTCATGTCCGGCAGCACGGCCACATAATCCGAGGTGGTCACCGAACCCACGCTGCCTTCGGCATAGGCGGCCAGACGCAGGATGTCTTCACGTTCGCCGTGGGCCAGGGCGGGCAGCAGGCGCTGGCGGGCGGCTTCGTCCAGATCGTGGAACAGGTCCACGCGTTCGTCGGCGGCCATGCCTTCGAACAGGGCCACCACGGTCTCGCGGGGCAGTTCCTGCAACAGGCGGCTCTGGCGTTCTTCGGAAAAATACACGAATACTTCGGCCAGCGCCCCGGCCTTCAGGCAGGGCAGCAGGCGGGCCACGTCACGGCTCTTCAGGGTCTCCAGGGCCTCGGCCATGTCGGAGGGATGGACGCTCTCCACCAGTTCGGCAAAGGCTTTGGTGTCGTGGCGGGCGGACAGGTCGCGCACGGTGCGCAGCAGATCTTCACGGATCATGGTCTTTCTCCTTTTTTTCTTCAGCGTGCGGGATGGGGACGGCAGCAGGAGGACGGCAGGGGCCGCCCGAAGGCCGCCTGCGATCCGGGGGCATGCGGCCGGGCACGGAAGAGGAGAAAACCGTTATGCGTCCGGGGGACGGAAGGGATCAGGTTCAGGTCATGGACGGTGACGCCAGAGGCGACCCGGCGGGCCTGCTGTGGTTTTTTGAGGATCATGACAGACCTCCCCAAGGTTGGAATGCTGGGGGCAGGCGCGTGCGAAGGCAGGCGCGACCACGGACGACGGGAGGGGGGCAGGGTGACTGTCCATACGTCGGCTCCTTTGGTTGGGGGTGTTCTTGATGAAAGCCTTCCTGCGGACGTCAGGGCAGACGCACGGCATGACGGCAGGTCGTGCCGTTGCGTACCGGTACGGGACGTGTGCGGGCCGTGCCGCAGGCTGGTTGCCTGCAGGCCTGACGCCGCAGGCAAAGATAAACGATGACGGAAGGCCATCCCGCAGGGCAGGGCCCGGCAGGATACGGCAAAGGGGACGTGACGGCCTGTCAGCAGGCAGAGCGCATCACGGACGTCCGGCCCATGACGGGGATGGACGAGCGGGAAGGATGCAGGACATGACGACGTGTCCGGAAGATGATCCGGTCACGGACGGGGCCGTACTGGGAGACAGACGGCGGAAAAAGACGGGAACGGGACATGGAGACCTCCTCGCAGGGCTGGTGCCGCCTGCGGGAAGGTGGACGCAAGGCAGGCGATCAGCGTGACGGGACAGATACCTGGATACTGGGAGGGATGGGACTGTCAGATGACATGGGAACTCCTTGCGTGACATGGCCGTCAGCTCGACGGCCCGTTTCCTATGGCACAGATAGGAATAGAAGTCCAGCAAAAAAGCCGGGATAGCGATGACGTCACAAAAAAGTCGTCACGGCGCAGGGCTGCAGGGAGCTTTCCGTCGCATGCGTGTTCTCCGGCCGGAAGCCAGGGCCTGCGGCGTCTGCCCGGACAGGGAGAGGCCTGTTTGTCCGGGCAGGCATCCTGCAAGAGCGGCAGGCGGCAGCCTTAGCCCTGCACGGCATCCCGGCCGCTGCGCCAGAACTCGTGGAGCCGTTCCACCTGGCCGGAGCAGAGCAGGGGCATGGCCGCGTTGATACGCTCCAGCGGCCAGTCCCACCAGCGCATCTCCAGCAGCATGGCGATCCGTTCCTGGCTGAAGCGTCGGCGCAGCTGACGGGCGGGCATGCCGGCCACCACGGCATAGGGCTCCACGTCCGCGGTCACTACGGCGCGTGCGGCGATGACAGCGCCGTCTCCGATGCGTACGCCGGGCATGATCATGGCTTCCGTACCGATCCAGACGTCGTTGCCCACCACGGTGTCCCCGGCGCGGACGAAGCCGTCCACGGCCCCCTGGAAGCCCGCCTCTTCCGGCATATAGAAAAAGGGGAAGGTGGCGATCCAGTCCATGCGATGGCCCTGATTGCCCGCCATGATGAAGCTGGCGCCGCTGCCGATGGAGCAGAAGGAACCGATGATGAGCTTGTCCACGTCATCGCGTTCCGGGCTCAGATAGCGGGCGCAGTCGTCGAAGCTGTGGCCGTGGTAATAGCCGGAGTAATAGCTGTAGCGGCCCGCACGGATGTTGGGGTTGCGGATCTGCTGGTCCAGAGGGACGCCCTTGAAGGGACTTTCAAAAAAATTCATGGCGCTTCCTTGCGGGAGGCAGGTGGGGAGAAGGACCTTTTTGAAGCATTTCGTTCCTTTTCCCGGAGCATCGCCGTTCCTGACGGCCACGGTCTTGTGGCCACCATCCGGTCAGCTCCCCCCTCCCAATACGTTTATCCGGTTGCGTATGGCGGTCCCGTCTTCGGGCAGCGGGGCTGTCGTCGTGCGTTGCCGCGGGCGGGCCGGGAGTCGGGAAAGCATGGTAGCCGGGGCCTGTGGAGGATGCAATGGCTGTGGCCGGTCGGACCACGGGAAGGCGGCGTATCCATGCACGCAGAGCGTGCCGCAGGCACGACAGCCTGCCGTATCGGAACAGGGCCGCAGCGGACGGGCTTTCTGAGATCGCTCCTCTGTGCGAGGATGGTCGAAGCAAAAAAAAAGCCTGTGCCCCGTTTTGGGACACAGGCAGGAAAAGCAGGCTGGTGAAGGGGAGTTTGAGGGGAAAGCCCTCTCGCATCGACAGCAGAGATGCGACCGGATGGCGGCCGCAGGCCGTGCCCGTTGCGACGCAGGAAGCTACGGGCATCGACAGCAGAGATGCGACCGAATGGCGGCCGCAGGCTGTGCCCGTTGCGACGCAGGAAGCTACGGGCATCGACAGCAGAGATGCGACCGGATGGCAGCCGCAGGCCGTGCCCGTTCGCGAGAAAGACGCCTCACGGGATCACCGGCAACGAGGAGGGGCCCTGAAAGTCAGCGCCGTTGGCGATACGGGCCCGACGGACATCGCCGACAGGATGCGGGGTAGCCTTTCTTCCTCCAAAGCAGGATGCCCCGGCCGTTATGCCTTGCGGGGCAGACCGGCGCGCTGGGCAAAGCCCATGAGGGCGTGGGTGAGCTTGGCGGCGGTGAAGTCCGCATGATGCAGGCCCGGCAGGGGAGCCAGCTCCACCACGTCCATGCCGACCATGCTGCGGCCCTGCAGGCAGCGCTCGATGAGCAGCAGGGCCTGATGCCAGAACAGACCGCCGGGCGAAGGCGTGCCCGTGGCGGGCATCAGCGAGGCGTCCAGACCGTCCACGTCGAAGGTGATGTAGAGGCGGCGGGGAAAGTCCGCGGGCAGGGGCTGTTCCGGCAGGCCCTGGCGGAAGAGGATGTCGGCGTCATAGTGCAAGACATTGTACTGGCGGCGCACCTCCACTTCTTCGCGGCAGAAGTCGCGCATGGCGAACTGGGCCAGCGGCAGGCCAAGGTCGGCCACGGCCCGGTGCATGACGCTGGCGTGGGAATAGATGGAGCCTTCATACTGGGAACGCAGGTCCGCATGGGCATCGAACTGCACCACGCCAAAGGGCTCGCCCGTACGCGCGGCCTCGGCGGCCAGGGCACGCAGGGCGCCCAGGCTCACGGTATGCTCGCCGCCCAGGATGACGGGCAGGGCCTTGCAGCGCAGGGCGTGGGCCGTGACGGCTTCGATGCGGTCCAGCACGGTCTCGATGGGGGCATCACAGTCCACGGCAGGGGCGGTGTACAGGCCCGCTTCTCCCGGAGCGCTGATGCCGTCCCAGGCCTCCAGCTGCTGCGAGGCGGAAAGGATGGCGGCCGGGCCGTGGGCGGTGCCGCCCCCGTAGGAGACGCTTTGCTCCAGCGGGACGGGGATGATGTGGAAGGCGGCCTGTTCCGGCCGGGCCGGTTCGTATTCCGAGGCCAGGAAATGGCTTTCGTCGAATTCCTGATGACAGACGGTGACGGGGCTGGACATGCTCGTGTCTCCAGACGGAAAAACGGCCTGCTGGGGGGGCAGGCCGTTTAGGTTGAACTGTCAGTAAGAAAGGAAGGTACTTAGCTTACTGCATAAGGTGTGCCAAAATATCCAGCGAGGAATGTTTTTCTATCTTACTGTTTTTGTTGTTTTTATTGTTCGCTATGAGCGAAAAGGCCGTTTAATTTTTTTTACATAAGCCCTGTCGGAGCCATACGGGGGGACAAAAGTATTGCACACTTCCCTTTCCAGGGGGGGCCGGTCAGGGCTGCGGCGGTCCGGTACGGCCGCCGGCTGCGGTGCTTTCCGGGCGTTTTTTTGCCCTTTCCGGGCAGGTCGGGTCCTGGGGGCACGCCGTCCTGCCTCCCATACTATGGGGAGCGGGGCCGCTGCAAGAAAAAAGCGGGAGCGGTCAAAAAAGCTGGCTTCGGGCGCGGCAGCACCGCCTTGCCGGTTCAGGGATTTTGTCCCTGGACCGGCCGTGTGTCGGGAGAGGCGTGCGGGCGGGAAAGACGCTTGCGGAAGCGGTCTGGGCCCTGTCCGGGCAGAGCTGCCATAGCCGCCGGACGGCAGCGGGGAGCCCATCGCGGCAGAAGGCCGCCAGACACAGGAAAAGGGCCCCGGAAGACCGGGGCCCTTGCCGACGTTGGTCTGTCAGGCCCTCAGGCCTGGGCCATACCCGTTAGGGCAGCATCCAGGAAAGGGGACCAGCCTGCAGGTAGGCCAGCACGCAGAGCACCAGGGTCATGCCGATGCTGTGACCGATGGTGAAGCGGAAGAGCTTGCCTTCCTGACCGGCATTGTTGGTGGCGGCGGTAGCCACGGACAGGGACTGGGGCGAGATCATCTTGGCGGTCACGCCACCGGAGGCGTTGGAGGCCACGGCCAGTTCGGGGCGCATGCCCACGGCCAGGGCGGTGTCCTTCTGCATGCCGCCGAACAGGGCGCAGGAGGACGTGTCGGAACCGGTCAGGAACACGCCCAGCCAGCCCAGCAGGGGAGAGAAGAAGGGGAACAGCCAGCCGGTGTGGGTGAAGGCCAGACCCAGGGTGGAGCTCATGCCGGAGTAGTTCATCAGGTAAGCCAGGCCCAGGATCATGGCGATGGTCAGGATGGGGAAGGTCAGCTGCTTCAGGGTACGCATGAAGCAGGCGATGGCCTTGCCGTAACCGTACTTGGGCATGAAGGGCACGGACACCAGACCGGACAGCAGGATGGCGGTACCGCCAGCGGACAGCCAGTTGAAGGTGAACTTGGCGCCGTACACGGCGTCAGCCTGCACGATGGGGGCGGTCTTCATGACTTCGCCATCCAAGCCGGGCCAGGAGATGTTGAACACGGTGCCGGGCAGGCCGTTGAGGATGGCCTTGAAGGAGCCCAGGCCCCAGAAGAACACGAACACGGCCAGCACCAGGTACGGGGCCCAGGCGCGCAGCACGACGGCCAGAGGATAGCCCTGGCCTTCCAGGTTGGAGGGAGCTTCGCCTTCGAAGCGGAAGATGCTCTTGGGCTGCCAGACCTTGAGCAGCAGCATCAGGGCCACGATGGTGGCGATGGCGGAACCGATGTCGGGCAGGGTCGGGCCGTGGAAGTTGGCCAGCAGGAACTGGGCGCCGCCAAAGGCCACACCGGCCACGATGATGGCGGGCAGCACTTCCATGGAACGCTTGAAGCCGCACATGACCACGCAGACCCACAGGGGCACGATCAGGGACAGCAGGGGCAGCTGACGACCGGCAATGGCGGAGACGGTCATCTGGTCAAGGCCGGACACCTGGGCGGCCACGATCAGCGGCACACCGATGGCGCCGAAGGCCACGGGGGCGGTGTTGGCGATCAGGGCGATACCGGCGCCCCACAGCGGGGTGAAGCCCAGGCCCACCAGCATGGCGGCGGCGATGGCCACGGGGGTGCCGAAACCGGCGGTACCTTCGATGAAGCAGGAGAAGGCGAAGGCGATGAACAGGGCCTGCAGACGACGGTCGTCCGTCAGGCGGGCCAGGGAGTCTTTGATGATCTCGAACTCACCGGATTCCACGGTCATGTTGTAGACCCACACGGCCGTGATGACGATCCAGACGATGGGGAACAGGCCGAAGCAGGCCCCCAGGGCCACGGAGTTGACTGCCAGGCCTACCGGCATCTTCCAGACCAGGATGGCCACCAGCAGGGCGCCCACCAGACCGGCCACGGCGGCGATATGACCTTTCGCCTGCCGGAAAGCCAGCATGTAGAACAGAATGATCAGCGGTACGGATGCCGCCAGTGCCGACAGGCCGATGCCTCCCAGAGGTTCGTAAACCTGAGTCCAAGCCATCTTTCTCTCCCTTCTACTAGAAAAGCGTGCCGTCGGTCCGTCCGGCCCCTGCCCGAGGACAGGCGACACAAATACATCCTTAACGCTAAGATTATGCTGGCAATGATGAAAATGCAATAGGTTAGAGATAAAAAGGGGGCTATTTTCGCTTTTTTTCGGTAAAGAAAATTTCTTTTAATTTATTGAATTTAATAACTATTTTTATGCTATGAAATAGTTCATGAAATATTTTTTCAAACTTTTTCTGACAGGAAAATCCTGTAAAAAAAGCCCCTTCCGGGGCTCTTCCTGTCTGCGGATCAGCGCTGCCGCACCGGCAGGCGTTCGGCCAGCAAAATACTTTCGCCGTGGGTCTCCCGGTTGGCGTCCCGGCAGTGCAGCACACGCCAGCGCCGCGGCTCCAGACGGGCCAGTCTTTGGGCAAGGGCGGCTTCTTCGGCGGCGCCGCCTTCATGGCCGGTATAGCAGTGCAGGCTCAGGCAGCCCTGCGGGGCCAGCCGCTCCAGCAGGGCATCCACGGCCGCCAGACTGCCCGCCGCCGTAGTGGTGCAGCGTTTGTCCGTGCCCGGCAGGTAGCCGAAATTGAAGATGCCCGCCAGCAGGGGGCGTTGCCTGTCCGCTTCGGGCAGGGCGTCCAGCAGCTCCGGCAGGGCCGCGTGGGAATGGAGGACGAGACGAATGTCCGTCGTCCCGGAAGGGAGGGGGGACAGGGCGCAGGCCGCCGCTGCCGAGGCACAGCAGCGCGCCGCCATGCCTGCCTGCTCCAGTCGTGCCCGGCTGGCCTGCAGGGCGGCCTCCTGGATGTCCAGGGCCAGCAGCAGGCTGCCCGCCGGGGCCTGACGGGCCAGGAAGAGGCAGTCGTGGCCGTTGCCGGCCGTACCGTCCAGCAGCAGGGGGGGCTGCCCGCCGCCGTTGTCGCGCCAGGCCGCCAGGGCCCGGAGCACGGCGCTGTGCGCCACGGCGTCCAGAAGCGAAGGCCGGGGCGGTCGCAGGACCGTCCCGGCGCGGAATGGGCTTGCCGCCCCGGAGGCGGCCACAGGATCTGCCATGACTAGTGGGTGGTGCCGTTACCTTCGGCGCGCGGCGCGGCCATGCGGGTGGCCAGTTCCTTCACCTGGTCCGTGGAACACCACTGGGCGAAAAGTTCGCGCCAGCTGCCGAACTCCATGAAGTTCTGGTCCAGCTGGTTCTCGTGCATCTGCACCCAGGCGTTGAACAGCTGCATGCGGGTCTGGAAGGTGGTGCTGTCGAACACGGTCTCGGCCATGCGCTGGGGCATGACCTTGCCGTCCAGGTGTTCCATGACGAAGGAACAGACGGCCTGCTGCGACAGGGCAAAGCTGATCTCCTTGCCGTTCAGGCTCTCGGCCAGGGGCAGCAGATCGGGGTACAGCTCCTTGATGCGCTGCATGCCCTGCTCGGGGATGGCCACGAACAGGGGCTTTTCCGCGCCTTCTTCCACCGGCGCATCCAGCTTTTCAGTGAGGAAATAGAAACGGATCCAGTTCTCGAACATCACGGTTTCCAGGATGCGCAGGACGGCATTCTGGAATTCTTCTTGAGGCGTAGGCATGGAAAATCCTTTGTGCAAAAAATTTCAAGCTACTTTACGATTCCCGTCCGGCGGCGTCAACTGGTGGAGGGATTTTCCTTTTTCCATTGGGAGGAGGCATGGATGCGAGGGAAAGGAAAACAGGAGAGGTCTGCTGGTCTGCCTTTGTGCCGAGCCTTCTTCTTTGCCGAAATCTCTCACCATCCATAGGCGCACCATCACGTCGGCCGGGATGGCTGCCGCTCTTTTTCGGCCCGCGCCGGAGCGGCCTTCCCCCTTCCCCGCCACTGGCCTGCCCAGCGCCTTTATGCTAATCTGTAACGATGATTGATTACGCGCACGCGCTCAACAGCGCCCAATACGAGGCCGCCACCTGCGGCGACGGGCCGGTCCTGGTAGTGGCCGGCGCCGGTTCCGGCAAGACCCGCACCATCACCTACCGCCTGTCCTGGCTGGCGGATCACGGCGTCCCGCCGGAATCCATGCTGCTGCTCACCTTCACCCGCAAGGCGGCGCAGGAGATGCTGCAGCGGGCCGCGGCCCTGTCCGACCATGCCCTGAGCCTGGTGCAGGGCGGCACCTTCCACTCCTTCGCTTTCGGCGTGCTGCGCCGTTACCGTCCCGACTGGCTGGAGGACCGCCCCTTCACGGTCATGGACAGCGCGGACATCAACGCGGCGGTCAAGGCCTGCAAGGACGATCTCCGGCTGGGCAAGGGCGACCGCTCCTTCCCGCGCACCCAGGCCATCGTGGGCTTTTTGAGCAAGGCCCGGAACAAGGAGATGCGCCTGGACGAGGTCCTGCAGCGCGAGGCCTTCCACCTGCTGCCCTATGCCGAGCCGCTGATGCAGCTGGGCGAGGCCTACGATGCCTATCGCAAGGAAAAGGGCCTGCTGGACTACGACGACCTGCTGTTCGAGCTGGAGCATCTGCTGCGTACCAACGAGCGCGCGGCCGAGAACCTGCGCCGCCGCTACACGCACATTTTGGTGGACGAATATCAGGACACCAACCTGGTTCAGGCCCGCATCGTGCGTCTGCTGGCCGGGCCGGAGGGCGAAGGCATGCCGCCGGGCAACGTCATGGCCGTGGGCGACGAGGCCCAGTCCATCTATGCCTTCCGTGGCGCCAACGTGCGCAACATCCTCGATTTCCCCAAGCTTTTCCCCGGGGCCCGCATCATCCGGCTGGAGGAGAACTACCGCTCCACCAAGCCCATCCTGGACGTGGCCAACAACCTGCTGGAAAACGCCACGGAATCCTTCCGCAAAAAACTGTTCACCCGCAAGGAGGGCGGCGCGCCGGTACGCCTGGTGACGCCCCTCAGCGACATGAGCCAGGCCAAGCTGGTGGTGCGCCGCATCGAGGACCTGCTGACCCGGCACCTGCCGCACGAGATCGCCGTGCTCTTCCGGGCGGGGTTCCATTCCTACCATCTGGAAATGGCCCTCAACCAGGCGGGCATCGCCTTCCGCAAGTACGGCGGCCTGCGCTACACCGAGGCGGCCCACGTCAAGGACGTCATGGCCTACGCCCGCCTGCTGCTCAATCCGCTGGACATGCCCGCCTTCTCGCGCGTGGCCGAGCTGCACGAGGGCATCGGCCCCAAGACCGTGCTCAAGCTCTACAACGTGGCCCAGAGCGCCGACGGCCCGGCCCTGGACAAGGCCTGTGCCCGCTTCCCCTCCTTCCGCGAGGACCTGCGCTTCATCGCCGAGATGCGCGCCCGCCCGCTGCATCCGGTGACGGCGCTGGAGCTCATCGTGGACCATTACCGCCCCGTGCTGGAGAGCCGCTATCCCGAAGACTGGCCCCGCCGCCAGCAGGGACTGGAAGAGATCCTGCAGATGGCCTCGGGCTACAACGACCTGGACCTGTTCCTGGCCGATCTGGCCCTGGATTCCCCCGACGAGGAAGACGAGGACAACGAGGGCCGCATCACCCTCTCCACGGTGCACTCGGCCAAGGGCCTGGAGTGGAACGCCGTGCTGATCATCGACCTGGTGGAGGACCGCTTCCCCTCGCGCCATGCTCTGGCGCGGCCCGAAGATTTCGAAGAAGAACGCCGCCTGATGTACGTGGCCTGCACCCGCGCCCGGCAGGAGCTGGACCTGTATTCGCCGGCCACCATCTACAGCAAGGCCGAGCAGGGCACGCAGCATGTGGCCCAGAGCCCCTTCGTGCGCGAGCTGCCCGCCGGGCTGACCGAGGAGTGGGTGGAAAGTTACGGCGGCGGCCTGAGCAAACGGGCGCGCGGCGGCATGTTCGCCGATCCCTTTGGCGGCCGTCCGGCCCCGTCCGGCCCCGGCGCGGGCTTTGGTCGCGGCCGTCATGCGGGCCTTGCCGCCCCTGCCGGGCTGAGCCCGGCCCAGCGTCTG
>ERZ857982.975-NODE-975-length-31915-cov-16.013653_pt1 | contig 31915 bp, 30 predicted proteins | sample MGYA00519955_ERZ857982 | MGnify/ENA primary metagenome ERZ857982 (study PRJEB31778, sample SAMEA3449416) | human gut metagenome | biome: human gut; feature: human-associated habitat; material: faeces | place: United Kingdom | collected 2010/2012 ... | reverse complement strand
AAAAAATATGGCTGAAACAGCCCAAAGCCGCTTCAGCTCTCGATTTTTCCTATTTTCAGCGTGTATCTAAATTGGTCACGCATGACAGAAAGTCCTGAAACCAGTCGGTTTCAGGACTTTTTTCTAACCTTTCGGTAGCAATTAGAAAACGCAAAATAATGCTTTCTAACACTTTTCTAACACATTCCGGCAAAAGGCTGTTTTTGGGCACAAAAAGCAATCATAATAGAGAAAGTAACGCTCCCAAGATCGAGATGATCTTGGGAGCGGTTTTGCGTTCAGATGACGGCGGTATATGGCCATAAGACAGGTTCAGTAGAATGCTTCTCTTTCTACTCATCCTACGTTGTGGGACATTTAATGGGAAGTGCCTGCCTACTTGGTCAGAATATTCGGCAGCTGCGCGCGCAGGGCGGCCACGCCCTCGGCGGAGCCGAGGTCATAGCGCTCCACCATGCTCAAAACCGCCTGCAACGAGGTCTTCGGATCGCACCAGAGGTCCGGCTCATAGCCTTTGCCGTCTACATTCTCCATATTGTAGATGAAGTGGAACGACTGACCGAACTGGAAGCCGATGCCGGAGTTTGGAAGCGTCCAGCCTCGCACATTTCCGACCAGCTGCGCGCCTCTCGTCGGGCCGCCGATCACAAGGCAGTTGTCAAGTGTCCTGCAATAGGTCACGATGCTCTCGCCGGCGGAGCCGGACATGCTGTCTGTCAGAAGAAGAATCGGAGTGCTGTTTTCCAGCAGCTTTCCCTGAAACAGCTCATAGTCCTTATCGCCTGTCCGGAAGGCGGCAAATTCTTCACCCAGGTCCGCGTAGGCTTGGGTCCTATCGAACATAGCAGTGCCCCAGTTGGAGATAATCGTTTTCTGTTCGGGTTCTTCTCCCGTGTAGCTTTTCAGCCAGTTTTTGATAAAGTCTTCATCGCCGCCGCTGTTGGAGCGGGCATCAATGATGATGAGCTTCGCGTTTTTAAGGTCAGAACCGGTGCGGACGAACTCGTCCATTGTCTCCTCATAATTCCAGTCAAATCTGCGAATCGTTATCAAGGCAATACCGTTTGATTTCAGATAATGATAATCCGGGACCTGCGAACCGTCTTCCAGATAGGACTGGCTCAGCGACCATGTGACCGAAACCGTTTTGGTCTCAGCGCCCTTGGTCAGGGTGATACTGTCTGCCGTATGCGCAGCCGTCACGGGACAGAACTGACGCAGGGAATAGCACACTCGGCCGCTGCCGTCAAGATACGGCTTCATTTCGACATTCGCGTTGCCGCAGGAGGTATAGTACCACTTTTCGCTTTCCCCCAGCAGATAATACCCGTTCGCATCCTTGCCGAAGCTGCGGTCACTGTAATAGTACAAATACTGGACACTGCTTTCATAGGCCGGTTCATACCGCCCGGCAATGCAGAAATGTCCATCCCGAACGAAAAGCAGGTTGGAGTACATCAGAGAGATCAATTGATCCCTTGTGATCGTCTTGCAGGAGGAAAGCTTCGCGCGGATCGTGTTCTCCGCCTTTTGGAACGTCTCCTCACCGAAATAGTAGTAAGCGCCGTAGGAGTAATGCAGCGCGCGGAAGAACAGGTCCACATCTTCAAGCGCTTCCGCGCGCGTAAGAACCGCCTTGCCGGGATTGTTCAGATTTTTCAGGCTGTCGATCTCTGCCTGCGTGATAGTGACCTCGCCGCGGTGGTGCTGCAAATATGCTTCAAAGCCGTCGAACGACTCTTCCCTTGCCATATCGGCGCGGCGCTTCTCGTTCACGTCCTTAAGCAGCTTTTCAAACGCGTTTTGGTAGACCGCTGTGGAACCCTTGCTCAAAACGATGGCAGTATTGCTGTCGGCGTCATAATCGACGGTAAAGCCGAGCGCATCGCCGAGGTCGCGCAGCTTGAAATAGTTGTTTCCCCCGATGTTGTAGACAGAAAGACCGTCCGCAGCCTTTCCGTCGATCAAAACGGACTGCTTGCTGACAACGGCTGTTTTGGACTGATCCCGCCCGCGCGCAAGCTCGCCGCCGACAGGGGTATATTCCTTCCCGGAAACGACCGTGGCCGCATTGCTTTGCTCATCGAACGAAACGGAAAAGCGGCTGTCCGTCTTGCTCAGAAGCTGCGCAAGATCGCGCAGCTTGAAATAGTTGCTGCCGTCGATGTTGTATTTGTCGCAGTCCGCATCGACGCCGTCGACCGACAGATTTTGCGGCGAAGCCACCACATTCGCGGCGGAGGCGTAAGGTGCGGCAATGCAAACCAGGAGCAGCGTCAAAATGATGGGCAATAGTTTTTTCATGGATGATTCTCCTCTCCCTTATCACGCTTTCGGTGCGCCGCTTTCAAAGAAGCGTTCCCCGTCAGAGCAATTTTTTACTTTAAGGGTAGCATACTCCATCGTATGCTGCAACGCAAATTTTGCATAAAAGCGGTATCGCCCGTCTAAAGGCGACCGATAGCTTCATCCGCGGCCTTTCAGCCGAGCTTCTGCGCAAGGTCGTCAAGCGCGGCGGTCATCGCCTCTTCAAACGAGGGGTGCGGACGCATGGCCAGCAGGAATTGATCGACCGTCATGTGGTTGGCGAGCGCCTGCGAGACGCCGCCGATCATGTCACTCGCATGCTCGCACATGAGCTGCGCGCCGAGAAGCTCGCGTGTTTCGGCGTGGGCGACGAACTTCATAAAGCAGCGGCCCGGGTCGGCGATGAGCGTCTTGGCGTTGTCGAACATGACGTGTTTGCCGACCTTGACGGGGATGCCCGCCTCCTTGGCCTCGGCCTCGGTGAGGCCGACGACCGCGATCTCCGGACGGCAGTAGATGCAGCTCGGCACGACGGACATGAATGTGTGATTTTCCCTTCCGTAGAGCAGGTCGACGCAGGCAATGCCCTGCGCGGTCGCCACATGGGCGAGCTGAATTTTGGCCGAGACGTCGCCGATGGCGTAGATGTGGGGGATGCTCGTCTCGTAGCGCTCGTTCACGGCGATGCTGCGGCGGTTCATCTCGACAGAAATGCCATCCGCGAACAGGCCGTCGCAGTACGGGCGGCGGCCGATGGCGCAGAGCACGGCCTCGCCGGAGACGGTCTCGCTCTTTTCCTTGCAGGTGAAGTTGACGGCGATATCCTCACCCGTCTTCTCGACGCTCTGGACCATCGCGTTCGTGAAGACCTTCACGCCCTGCTTTTTGAGGATGAGCGCGAGGCTCTGGCCGAGCTCCTTGTCCATGTTGGGCAGCAGGCGGTCCATGCCTTCGATGACGGTCACTTCACAGCCGAGGTCTGCGTAAAACGTCGCAAACTCGATGCCGATGACGCCGCCGCCGATGATGACGATGGAGCGGTACAGGTGGTCGCACCCCTCAAGCAGCTCGTCGGAGGTCATCGCGAACTCAAGTCCGGGAATCGGCGGGCGGGACGGGACGGAGCCGGTGGCGATGAGAATATCGTCGCAGGTGTAGTCGTTGGCACCGCCCTCGGCATCCGTCACGCGGACAGCGCCGGGTGCGGTGATGAGCGCCGTGCCGCGCAGAAAGTCGATCTTTGCGGTCTTGAAAAGCGATTCAATGCCGGAGGACAGCTTTTGCGAAATTTCGCGCTTGTAGGCAAAAATCTCCGTCATGTCGGCGCGGATATCGTCGGTGTGGATGCCGGCGTGTGCGCCGTGCTTGGCGTCGTGGAAGATCTGAGAAGAGTGCAGCAGCGTTTTCGTCGGGATGCAGCCGCGGTTTAAGCAGGTGCCGCCCGCTTCGCGCTTCTCGACGACGGCGACCTTCTTGCCGAGCTTGGCCGCATGGAGCGCGGCTTCGTAGCCGCCGGGGCCCGCGCCGATGACGATGAGTTCATAATGAGCCATAATAGTTCGTTCCTTTTTGAGAGCAATGCCGCCGACTTTTCGGCGGCATTGCGTGATGTTGAGATATGCGCTGCCTTCGTCAGGCAAACTGATAACGTAAAACCATGTTGCGCGCCGCGCCGACCTCGTCGAGACGGCGGACGGGCGTGGAGTGGGGAGCGGTGTGGAGCGTCTCGGGATCGGAGTGCGCGAGTTCAAAGAGCTTGCAGTAGATGCCGCAGACCTCGTCCATGGTCTCCTTGCTCTCAGTCTCGCAGGGCTCGATCATGAGCGCCTCATGGACGATGAGCGGGAAGTACATCGTGGGCGGGTGCAGGCCAAAGTCGAGCATGCCCTTGGCAAGGTCGAGCGCGGAGACGCCCGTCTCCTTGTGGAGATCGACAAGCGACATGACGAACTCGTGCATGCAGATCTCGTCATAGGCCATGGTGAAGGTATCCTTGAGCCTGACGCGCATGTAGTTCGCGTTCAGCACGGCGTTCATCGCCGCCTCGCGGATGCCGGACTTGCCGAGCGTGAGCACGTAGGTCAGCGCGCGCACGACGACGTCGAAGTTGCCGTAGAACATCTTCACGCGGCCGATGGACTTTTCGGGGTATGCAAAGCCGTACTTGCCGTCCTTTTCGACGACCAGCGGGCCGGGCATGTACTTTTTGAGGAATTCCTTGCAGCCGACCGCGCCTGCGCCGGGGCCGCCGCCGCCGTGCGGTGTGGCGAACGTCTTATGCAGGTTACTGTGGATGCAGTCAAAGCCCATGTCACCGGGACGGACGACGCCCATGACGGCGTTGAGGTTCGCGCCGTCGTAATAGCACAGGCCGCCCGCATCGTGAATGATCTTCGTGATCTCGAGGATGTTCTTGTCGAAAATACCGACGGTGTTCGGGTTCGTCAACATCAATCCCGCGGTGTCGGGGCCGACGGCGGCGCGCAGCGCGTCGAGGTCCACGCAGCCGTCTGCGCCGGACGGGATGTTGATGACCTGGAAGCCGCACATCGCGGCGGTTGCGGGATTTGTGCCGTGGGCGGAGTCGGGCACGATGATCTTCGTGCGGTTAAAATCGCCGCGGTCGGTATGATAGGCCTTGATGAGCAGAACGCCCGTGAACTCACCGTGCGCGCCCGCCGCGGGCTGGAACGTGACAGCGTCCATGCCGAAGACCTCGCCAAGCTCAGCGCCCAGCGTGTGCAGCGCCTCGAGCGCGCCCTGCGCGGTCTCGATGGGCTGGAGCGGGTGGAGCTGGGTGAAGCCCGGCAGCGCCGCCATGTCCTCGTCGATCTTGGGGTTGTACTTCATCGTGCACGAGCCGAGGGGATAGAAGCCGTCGTTCACGCCATGGATGCGCTTGCAAAGGGCGGTGTAGTGGCGGGTGAGCTCATTTTCGCTCACATGGGGCAGGTGCAGCGCCTCGCTGCGCTCTTCGGGAAGCTGACATTCGGGGACGTCACACTCCGGCATGAGGGTCATGCCGCGGCCTTCGACGCCAAGTTCAAAAATGAGCTTCATTTACAGCACCTCCTTCACGATGGCGACAGCTTTGTCGAGCTGCGACTTGGAGACGAGCTCCGTCACGCACCAGAGAATGCCGCCCTCGACCTCTGCGCCGCCGAGGATGCCCTCTGCTTCGAGCGCGTCGAGGATCTTCTTGCGGCAGTTGGGGCATTCGACCTCGGTGACGAACTCGTGGAAGAATTCACCCTTGTACTTCAAGGTGCAGCCGATCTTTTGGAGCTCAGAAGCGAAATAGTGCGCCTTCGAGGTGCAGAGCCGCGCGCACTGCTTCATGCCCTTTTCGCCCATCGCGGCCATGTAAACGCCCACGGCGAAGGCGCATAGCGCCTGGTTGGAGCAGATGTTTGAGCTGGCCTTTTCGCGGCGGATGTGCTGTTCGCGCGCGGACAGCGTCAGCACGTAGCCAATCTCGCCGTCCACATCCTTCGTCTGGCCGACGATGCGGCCGGGGAGCTTTCTCGTCATGGCGGATGTCGTGGCCATGAAGCCGAGGAACGGGCCGCCGAACGCCGTGTCGAGGCCGAGGGGCTGACCGTCGCCGACGGCGACATCCGCGCCCATCGCGCGCGGCGTGGGCAGAATGGCGCAGGCGATGGGGTTCACGCCCATGACGAACTTGGCGCCCGCGGCGTGGACGATCTCACCGGCCGCCTTCGCGTCTTCGATCTGGCCGAAGTAGTTCGGCTGCTGGAGGTAGAAGCACGCGGCGTCATCGCCGAGCGCTTTCTTGAGCGCGTTGAGATCAGTTCTGCCGTCCTTTGCGGGGACGACAAAAAGCTCGGTATTCGAGGCGAAGCAGTAGGTCTTCATGACCTCGATGACCTGCGGATGGGCGCAGGCGGAGACGTAAGCCTTCGTGCGCTTGCGGTCCTTGCACATGGGGATCGTCTCGGCCGCGGCGGTCGCGCCGTCGTAGTGCGAGGCGTTGGAGACGTCCATGCCGGTCAGCTCGCAGATCATCGTCTGGAATTCAAACGTACCCTGCAGAACGCCCTGGCTGATCTCCGCCTGATAGGGGGTGTAGCAGGTGACAAGCTCTTCGCGGGAGGTGACGGATTTGACGACCGACGGGATGAAGTGGCGGTAGGCGCCCGCGCCGCGAAGAACAGTCTTGAAGACCTTGTTCTTTTCGGCCATGGCGGTGACGGCCTCGCGCACCTCAAGCTCGCTCAGGCCCTCGGGGATGTTCAGCCCGCCGCTCCGCAGGAGCATTTCCTGCGGGACGGCCTTATACAGCCCTTCCAGGCTGTCGACCCCGATGGCGGCGAGCATTTCTTCCCGTTCCGCAGCCGTGGTGGGAACGTAAGAGCCCATGTTAGCCCTCCTGCGCGCAATGCGCTTCGTAAGCGGCGGCGTCAAGCAGCGCCTCAGTGTCGGTCACGGGGGAGACCTTGATGATCCATGCGCCGTAGGGGTCGGAGTTCAGCGTCTCGGGCGCGTCGGAGAGCGCTTCGTTGACCTCACAGATCGTGCCGCTGACGGGGCAGATCACGTCGGAGACAGCCTTGACGGACTCGACATCGCCGAAGCTCTCACCGGCGGTGACGCTGTCGCCCTCGGCGGGCAGGTTGATAAAGACCACATCGCCCAGCGCATCCTGGGCAAAATCAGAAATGCCGATCACGGCGACGTCGCCGTCCATCTTGACCCACTCGTGGGACTTGGAAAACTTCAGCTCAGCAGGGATGTTCATGGTAATTTCCTCCTCAAAATCGTTCTCAGTGAATGTTGTTTGTGATTGACGGTCCAATGGTTTCCGAATATTCGGTCAAAAATCTCTATTTCAGCGTTCGAGCTTGTAGAACGGCATTGGCACGATCTCGAGCTCGACCATGCGGCCGCGCACGTCGGCATTGAGGTGCTTGCCGATCTCGATATCTTGGGCGGGGATATAGCCCATCGCGACACCGCAGCCGATATAAGGCGCGAACGTGCCGGAGGACGCCCAGCCGATCTTTTCTCCGTCCATCGTGTAGAGGTCGCAGTGCTCGCGCACGATGCCGCGGCCGACGACCTTCATGCCAATGCGCTTCATTTTCGGCGCGCCGAGCGCGACAAGCGCGTCGCGGCCGATGAAGTCCTTGCCCGTGAGCTTGCACGGAAGTCCCGCCATCTTCGGCGTGATCTCGTCGTTCATCTCGTGACCGTAGAGCGGCATCGAAGCCTCTAAGCGCAGCGTGTCGCGCGCGCCGAGGCCGCAGGGGATCAACCCCTCGGGCTCGCCCGCCTTCAGAAGCGCTTTCCACAGGTCGACGGTGTCCTCGGCCTTGCAGTAGATCTCAAAGCCGTATTCACCGGTGTAGCCCGTCTGGGAGACGAGGGTGCGGATCGTGCGCTCGCCGAGGTTCAGGGGCACGTCTTCGGTGAAGGTGTAGTACTTGGCGGGGATGTACTGCTCGTCGCAGAGCTTTTTGAGAATGTCGCCGGACTTGGGGCCCTGCAGGGCGATCTGGCCCCAGTCGTTGCCCTCGTCGCGGTAGTCGACGTCGCCGGAGAGATGGCTCTCGACCCAGGCGGCGTCCTTTTCGCGGTTGCCCGCGTTGACGACGAGCCAATAGTTGTCCGCCGCGCAGCGGTAGACGATGAAGTCGTCGATGATGCCGCCATTGTCGTTGCAGAACATCGAGTACTTGATCTCGCCGTCTTTCATGTTCGAAATGTCGGCAGTGATGATCTTCTGCACGTTGGCGACGGCGTCGGGGCCCTTGAGGCGAAGCTCGCCCATGTGGGAAACGTCGAACAGACCGGCCTTTTCACGAACGGCCATGTGCTCGGCAATCACGCCGGTGGGATACTGCACGGGCATCAGAAAGCCGCCGAATTCGACGATCTTGCCGCCCATGTCCACATGCGTTTGGTAAAGTGGGGTCTTCTTTTCCATAGTGCGCATCCTCCGAAAACAATAATTTTAATGAATCTTATAAAAATTATTAAAATTAAGCATCAAAAAAGAGACACAAAACTCCCTTTTGAGCTTTGTGCCTCCGTTGATCACCTGAGAGATTCCCCGCCCGAGTCATCGCGGCAGGTTGCACCTTCGGCGTGCGTAAACGCACTTTTCGGAGCGTCGTCCGAGTTCGGCCCTTTTGCCTGAGAGCTTCTGCGTTCCCCTTCGGCGCCGCGGCAGAATATTCCGCGGTCTCTCCCGAACTCATCATCCGATCGGTTGATTCATTTTGCTTTTTAAAGCTAACATAAGAACGAGCCTTTGTCAAGAAAGAAAAAATAATATTTTGTTAAAATATTTCAAGCGGAAATTCGGCAAACCGAAAACTGCCGAAACAGGTCAAAATTTGAAAGCATCCCGTTGTTATGACTGCGTTGCCGGCCAGGTTCTATTTCGTTTCGGCATGGTGCTATTCATACTTTGCATTTGCATTTTGCCTAAAGCGGCGGCGGAGAAGTGATGGGGCGTCTATTTTCTTCGACGAAATCCGTCCTGCGCGGACAAAATTGTATTGACAACGGCGGAGGATGGGTCTATTGTACACACATCATTCGTCAAATGCTTTGAGCAGGACACGACTTCCCCGGATCACCGCTTTCAGAGAGCCGTTGGTGGTGCAAAACGGCAGCAAGGAACGGGCAGGCCATCCCCTGTGAGCAGCCGCGGTGAAAGGCGCGAACGCCGAGTAATCGTAGCCGGTCCCCCACCGTTAACAGGGTACGCTCTCCGATCCATTCGGGCAGCGGTCGAGCGGCCGGTTTTCCGGCAAGCAAAGTGGTAACGCGGAAGTTGAGATCTGCGGCGGATATCGCCGCGATACTGGCCTTCGTCTTTGCGATGGGTTTTCGTTGTGGAAAATCCGCGGCAGAGGCGGGGCTTTTCTTTTTGCTCCCGGCATTGGCGAAGAACACAGTTTTTTAGGAAAGAAAGGGAAATCACATGAACACACTCGTCATCGTGCTGATCGCGGCGGTCGTCCTCGTCGCTGCCTACGCACTCTATGGGCGCTGGCTCGCCAAAACCTGGGGCATCGACCCCAAGGCGCAGACGCCCGCCGTCAAGTATAACGACGGCAAGGACTTTGTCCCCACCAACGGCTGGACCGTCTTCAGCCATCAGTTTTCCTCCATCGCGGGCGCGGGCCCTGTCACCGGCGCGATTCAGGCCGCCGCGTTCGGCTGGCTGCCGGTGCTGCTGTGGGTGCTGCTCGGCGGCGTCTTCTTCGGCGCTGTGACGGACTTCGGCGCGCTGTACGCCTCCGTCAAAAACGACGGCAAGTCCATGGGCATGCTGATCGAAAAGTACATCGGCAAGCTCGGCCGCAAGCTGTTTCTGCTGTTCTGCTGGCTGTTCTGCCTGATCGTCATCGCGGCGTTCGCCGACATGGTCGCCGGCACGTTCAACGCCTACACCGTGGTCGATGGCGTGACGCAGCTCGCTGACGCCGCGCAGACCAACGGCGCAGCCGGTATGGTGTCCATCATGTTCATGGTGTTCGCCGTCGTCTTCGGCCTTGTGCAGAAGAAGCTGAACCTCTCGGGCTGGAAGGAAGCCGTGCTCGGCATCCTCTGCATCGTTGCCTCGTTCGCCGTCGGCATGAACTGCCCACTCATCTTCGGCAAGGTGACTTGGAGCTACATCACGTTCGTCTACATCTTCTTCGCCGCCGTTCTCCCGATGTGGCTTTTGAAGCAGCCGCGCGACTACATGACCACCTTCATGTTCATCTGCATGATCGCGGGCGCGGTCGTCGGCCTTCTCGTTGCGCATCCGACGATGAACCTCCCCGTCTTCACGGGCTTCAACAATGAAAAGCTCGGCACGATGTTCCCCATCCTGTTCGTCACCGTCGCCTGCGGCGCGGTGTCCGGCTTCCACAGCCTCGTCTCCTCCGGCACGTCGTCCAAGACGGTCGAAAACGAGAAGGACATGCTCAAGGTCGGCTACGGCGCGATGATCCTCGAGAGCCTGCTTGCCGTGCTCGCACTCTGCGTGGCCGGTGCGGCCGCCGCGGCGGACGGCACTCCCGCCGGCGGTACCCCGTTCCAGATCTTCAGCCGCGGCGTTGTGGGCTTCTTCGAGATGTTCGGCGTGCCGAACTACGCCGCCACGGTCTTTATGACGATGTGCGTCTCCGCCCTCGCCCTCACGAGCCTTGACGCCGTCGCGCGTATCGCGCGCATGAGCTTCCAGGAGCTTTTCAGTGTGGACGACATGGCCCACGCCGAGCCCTGGCGCAAGCTCCTGTGCAACACGTATTTCTCCACCGTACTGACGCTTGTGCTCGGCTACGTGCTCACGAAGATCGGCTACTCCAACATCTGGCCGCTGTTCGGCTCGGCGAACCAGCTGCTCTCCGCGCTCGTGCTCATCACGCTGTGCGTCTTCCTCAAGGTCACGGGCCGCAGCAACAAGATGCTCTTCCCGCCGCTCGTCATCATGCTTTGCGTCACGTTCACAGCGCTTGTCCAGCGCCTGATGGCCATGGTGAGCGCCATCCAAAATGCCGCTGCCGTCACCATCCCCGCGGGCGAGACGACTTGGGGCGCGGTGTTTATCGCCAACGGCTTGCAGCTCATCATCGCGGTGCTGCTGATCGTGCTCGGCGCGACCATCGTCGTGAACTCGATGAGAAGCTACGTCGCCAGCAAGCACAACAGCGAGGCCAAGGTTTAATTTTGAAAAATGTGCAAAAAAAGGAGGCTTCCCGTCGGGAAGCCTCCTTTTTTTGCTTTATTACCAGCTTGCGACCGTGCCGTCGCATCTCGGTTCGGTGCCCGCGGCGTAAACGCCGTTTTCGCACTTCCAGATGATCTCGCCGCGGCCCATGGCCGTGCGGTCGTCGACGATCTCGACCTCGTGCCCCATTGCTCGCAGCTGCTCGGCGATCGCCTCGCCCGCCTCGCGCTCAATCTGGAGCTTTTTGCCGCCGATCCACTGGATGCGCGGCGCGTCGAGCGCCTCCTGCGGGTTCATGGCGTAATCGATGGTGCTCGTCAGCACCTCGACCTGCCCCTGCGGCTGCATGAACGCGCCCATCACGCCGAACGGGCCGACGGCCTCGCCGTCCTTGAGCAGAAAGCCCGGGATGATCGTGTGGTAGGACTTCTTTCCGCCCTCCAAATAGTTATCGCTCTTCGGGTCGAGGGAGAAGTTCGCGCCGCGGTCCTGAAGCGAGATGCCCGTGCCGGGGATGGCGATGCCCGCGCCAAAGCCGCAGTAGTTGCTTTGGATAAGCGAGACCATGTTGCCCTCTGCGTCCGCGGTGCAGAGGTAGATCGTGCCGCCGCAGTGCGGGTCGCCCGCTTTGGGCTCGAGCGCCTTGTCTGTGATGAGTGCGCGGCGGGCGGCGAGATAGTCGGGCGAGAGCAGCTCGCTGACCTTTGTTTTCATATAGCGCGGGTCGGCAACGTAGGTCTTCGTGTCGGCAAAGGCGAGCTTGATGGCCTCCATGACCTTGTGATAGTAGTCCGCGTCCTCGCGCTTTTCGGGCAGCGTCAGCCCGTTGAGCATGCCGAGTGCCATCAGCACCGTGATGCCGTGGCCGTTGGGCGGGATCTCGCAGACGGTGTAGCCGCGGTAGTCCTGCGTGATGGGCTCGACCCATTCAGGGTGGTAGTTCTTGAAGTCGTCCTCGCAGAAGTAGCCGCCCGTGGCACGCGAATGGGCGACGATCTTTTCCATCAGCTCGCCGCGATAGTAGCTCTCGCAATTCGTCTCGGCAAGGGAGCGCATCGTGTCGGCATAGGCGGGGAAACGGAAGACATCGCCCGCGCGGTACGGCGAGCCGTCCGGCTTCATAAAGCTCTTCCACCAGTATTCATAGGGGGCGGGGTCCTGCACCATGACCCTGGCGATGCGCTTGCTGTCGCGCGCCCAGAGCTTGCCGACATTGACGGGCACGGCATAGCCGTTTTCGGCGTAGGAAATGGCGGGGGCGAAGAGCTCGGAGAGCGGCTTTGTGCCAAAGCGCGCATTGAGTGCCGCCCAGCCCGCGGGCGCGCCCGGGACCATCGTGGGGAGCCAGCCCTCTTCGGGGACAGCGTCAAAGCCTTTGGCGCGAACCTCGTCCGCGCTCAGCGCCATCGGCGCAACGCCGCTGGCGTTCAGGCCGTAGAGCTTTTTCTCCTTCTCGATCCACACGAGCGCGAAACAGTCGGACCCAAGGCCGTTGCCCGTCGGCTCGAGCAGCGGCATCGCGCCGGCCATGGCGACGGCGGCATCGACGGCGTTGCCGCCATTTTTCAGCACGTCGAGGCCGACCTGTGCGCCGAGGGGAACGGACGTGCAGCACACGCCGTTTTTGGCGTAGACCACGTTGCGGCGGGAAGAATATCGGTAAGTTAACGGATCAAAATTCGGCATGATCGTTCTCACTTTCATCGTTTTTCCCAGTATAGCAGTCCGCGCGAAAAAGGGCAAGAAAAAGACGCTGTGCCACGCGGCGGCGGGAAAGTCTGCGCGAGCAATGCAGAAAACTGAATATTCACCCGATAAGAGATTGAACATTTTACGTTTTTCCGCTTGACAATCTGAAAAACTGCATTATAATACAATCAATCTGATATGAAATGCCTCCTTTGGCACCGGCCGGGGAGAAAAGGCATCCATGACTGAGCCGTAGGTATTCCGGGCGACCGGATAAGGCTGGGTCGTGGGTGCTGTTACTTTTTTATAGAGAAAAGGAGAACGATATGAACATCAAGCCCTTTGCTGTGGAAGAATGGATGAACGAGTACGAGGTGGGTGCGCTATACAACATCGCCGAGACCTGCGTCGACTCCGTTTCGCTCGACGAGCTTTTCGAGCTCACGGGCGAGAACAAGGAGGACTTTTTGAAGGACTTCTGTGCCCAGCGCTTGACCTATGGCGATATCTGGGGCAGCGAGGCGCTGCGCAGCGGCATTTCCAAGCTCTATCACACGATCAAGGCCGATGAGGTCGTGCTCACGCACGGCGCGGCGGGCGCGAACCATCACGTATTCTGCTCGCTCATTTCCGCGGGCGACCGTGTGGTCAGCATCATGCCGACCTATCAGCAGCTCTACTCCATCCCTGAGGCCATCGGCGCGGACGTCGCCATCATGCACCTAAAGCAGGAAAACGACTATCTCCCCGACCTGAATGAGCTCAAGAGCCTTGTCACGCCCGAGACGAAAATGATCTGCATCAACAACCCCAACAACCCCACCGGCGCACTGATGAGTAAGGAGCTGCTTGAGAGCATCGTGGAGATCGCCCGCGGCGTGGGCGCGTACATCCTCTGCGACGAGGTCTACCGCCACCTGACGCAGGAGGACGAGTGGTGCGAATCCATCGTCGACCTGTACGAAAAGGGCATCTCGGTCAGCAGCATGTCCAAGGTCTTCTCGCTCGCGGGCCTTCGCATGGGCTGGATCGCCACGCACGATGAAGCGGCGCGCAAGGCGTTCCTGTCGCACCGCGACTACAATTTAATTAGCTGCGGCATGTTCGACGATGCCATCGCGTCCATCGCCCTGCGCCACAGCGACGTGATGCTCAAGCGCAATCAGCGCATCGTGCGCGAGAACCTCGCCATCCTCGATGACTGGATCAAGGAAAATCCGCACTTTTTCTACACCAAGCCCAAAGCCGGTACGACCGCGCTCGTTTACTACGATTTCGATATCCCCTCCTACGAGTTCTGCAAGCGCATGTACCACGAGACCGGTGCGTTCGTCACGCCGGGCGACTGCTTCGAGCAGCCCCACAGTATGCGCATCGGCTATGCCTGCGACATTGATACGCTCAAAGACGGCCTCGCCGCGGTGACGAAGTTTGCCGCGACGCTGTGAGCGGCGAAAACACGCGATAAATAAAAGAAAGCCGTCCGGTCATCGACCGGACGGATTTTTGACTTGTAAGGGGTTCACGCCTTGGCCCTGTTCCCGCGCATGAAGTGCAGAATAAGGCCAATGGCCGCGCCGATAAGCGTCGGGCAGATCCAGCCGAGGCCGAGGTCGGCAAACGGTAGGTACTGCTGACCGAACGCCTTGATGGCCGGACCGTGGATGGCGTTGAACACGCTCTCGGGCAGCACGATGATCAGATCGTAAACGGCAGCGATGAGCGTGAAGCCGATCGTCCAGCAGTACACCGTGCGGTCGTGGCCGAAGAATTTACCGAGCAGCGCCAGCGCAATGAGCGCGATGGACAGCGGATAGAGGAACATCAGCACCGGCAGTGAATAGCTGATGATGGCGCTGAGGCCGAGGTTCGCAAACAGCAGCGACACGAGGCTGAAAATGATTGCCCAGATGCGGTACTTTGGCCCGTCGGGGAAGAGCGCGCTGAACGTCTCGGCGCAGCTCGTGATGAGACCGACGGCGGTCTTGAGGCACGCGAGCGTCACCGTGGCGGCGAGGATGAAGAGACCGGCGGAGCCGAGGTAGTGCTGTGCGATCTGCGCGAGCGCTGTGCCGCCGTTCTCGCTGGCTTCAAGCACGCCGCGGCTCTGCGTGCCGGCGATCGTGACGGCGATGTAGATGAACGCCATCAGAAGGCTGCTGAAAATGCCCGCGCGGACGGTGCTCCCCGCCACAGCGGTGGGATCGTCCACGCCGAGGTCACGGATGACCTGCACGACGATGATGCCAAACGCAAGGCTCGCCAGCGCGTCCATGGTGTTGTACCCTTCGAGGAAACCAGCGAAAAACGGCTGGGACGCGTAGTCGCCGAGCGGCTCGACATCCGCGATGGCCGCGCTCGGAGAGAGGAGCGCGACGACTACCAGAATGCCGAGGAAGACGAGAAAGCAGGGGTTCAGAATTTTGCCGACCCAGGTCAGGATCTTGCCCGGGCGCAGTGCGAAAAAGAGCGCCGCGGCGAAAAACGCCGCCGAGAAGAGCAGCAGGTACAGCGTGCTGCTGCCATTTTGCGGAAGCACCTGCTCAAGTCCCACGGTGAATGACGTCGTCGCGCAGCGGGGAATGGCGAAAAACGGCCCAATGGTCAGATACAGCGCGCAGGTGAAGAACATCGCGTAGGGGCGGTTGACCTTGCTGCTCAGGTCAAAAAGACCGTTGGAGCGGCTGATGCCGAGCGCGGCCACGCCGAGCAGCGGCAGGCCCACGCCCGTGATGAGAAGCCCCAGAATGGCCTGCCAAACGTTGGAACCGGCCATCTGACCGAGGTGTACGGGAAAGATGAGGTTGCCGGCGCCGAAAAACAGGCCGAAGAGCATGCTGGCAACATAGGTGTATTCTTTGGCGGAGAGCTTGCGTTTCATGGTAAAAAATTTCCTTTCATGGCGGTGGGGCAAAAATGCCCCGTCCTGAATGATTCAGGGAACAAAAAAACCGGTCTGTTCCCGCGCTCTGACATTGCAAGGGGATACTCCCATGCTTGTGGAACATTCCACAAGTGCTTTGCCAGATCAATGGAGCATACCGGATCCATGCTGCCGATCATTGCAGGCAGCAAATCAAACCGAGCCTTGGAAAATGAGGTCGATCAAACCGCTGCCGACTGCTTCGACGACATAGATTCGGACGAATGCCCCTCTAAGCCAACGATCAGTCGCCAGCTTACTCCAAAATTGACATTTTTGGACGTAACCATGGTGTTCAAACGATCGCCTCCTTTGCTGCGGAAATTGGCATCATTATATCACGCCATTACATTTTGTCAAGTATCAATGAGAAAATGATATGTTAAAATCGGAAGCGAAAAATTGGGCCGATGGATGAAGCTTCATTCGGGCCACGCAAAGAAGCATGCGGCGCGATAATGCGCCACTTTGCGGTAAAGGCGCGAAAAAGGCGCGAAAACAGACTGCTTTCGCACCTTTTCAGTAAATAAAAAGATCAGAACACCACGACGAGCAGCATCTTGAACTGCTCCTGACCGTACACCGCGTGCGGATGGCGCGCAGGCATGACGATGCTCTCACCCTCGTGCAGGATGTGCTCGACGCCGTCGATCGTGATCCGACCCACGCCGTCGAGGCAGGTGACCATCGCGTCGCCGCCGGATTCGTGGGTGCTGATCTCCTCACCCTTGTCAAACGAGAAGAGCGTGACGCTCACGTGCTCGTTCTGCGCCAGCGTGCGGCTGACGACCTGACCGGACTGATAGGCGACCTGATCGCGCAGGGTCAGGACCTCTGCCTTGCTGATATTTTTCATACCGTCCATGATAGTTTTCCTCCTGTTGAAACGCGCGGCGCTGGCCGCCGCACACGATATTATCTCCTATCATGCCCCTTTTTGCGAAAAGAGGCAACGATTATTTTGCTTTGTGCGCCAGCACACAGTACCACTCGCTGTTTTCGATGTCAAACACGCCGAACTGCACGGGGAAGGCCTTGACCTGAATGTCCTGATAGCCGAGCTGCGTGAGCTTGTCGAGCAGTAATTTCTGCGGCACGGGGTGGTAGAGCTCCTCAAAACGCTCTTTTTGGAAGATTTTGTTATCGCGCTCGAAGGTGTAGACAAGATTGAAGACAATGGAGCCGTCGGATAAATGGTCCCAGACCTGCATGAGGTTCACGCGGTCGCCGTTTGGCAGAAAGGCGGGATTGTAGCAGTAAAAACGCTTTTCCTGCCCCACGATACGGTCCCAGTTGCGAAGGTCGAAGTAGAGGCAGCCTCCGGGCTCCACGAGCGCGTCCATCTGCTCCAAAACGCCGGTGATCTCGTTGTTTGTCACGTAGGCAAGGGAGTTGCCGGTGCTCATCACGCAGTCGAAGCTGCGGTCAAAATGAGACGTCAGGTCGCGGAAATCGCTCTGCCGCAGGTCGATGGCGATGCCACGCTCGTCCGCCTTTTTGCGGCAGCGCGCGAGCATGCTGCCGCTCAAATCGGAGCCGTACAGCGAGACGCCGAGCTGCCCGAGCGGCAGCGTGAGCGAGCCCGTCCCGATGCTCACATCGAGCGCCGAGCGAATGGGCCTGCCGTCGAAAACGGTCTGCCAGTGGGAGAGGGTCTGTGCATCCTTTTTCGGGGAGTCGAAGAGGTCGTAGATGTCGGTGCGGTCGTAGACGCTGGCCATAGAGCATGCTCCTCCTGACAAAATATTGGATCGCGCCCCGCACTCAGCGCTTTTTGCGCTGGAACGAGGACGGAATGTCCATTTCCGCGCGGTACTTGGCGACGGCGCGGCGGCTGACCTCGATGCCGAGAGCCGAGAGCGTCAGACGAAGCGCCTCGTCCGAGAGTGGCGCGGCCGGGGCCTCTGCGCGAATGAGGCTTTGCAGCCGCTGCTTGACCGCGTGGGACGAGACTGCCGCGTCGGGGCGGATCGCCGTGGTGAAAAAGCTGCGCACGGGGATGATCCTGCCCTGGAACTGAATGTATTTATTCTGCGCCGCACGGCTCACGGTGGAGGTGCTGACGCCCATTTTTTCGGAAAGCTGCTGCATCGTCACGGGCAGCAGTGCCTCGCCGCCACAGAAAAAGCCGTGCTGCTCGCGCCCAATGAGCGTGAGCATCTGTACGAGCGTGTCGCAGCGGGTGTGGACGCCCTTGATGAGGGCCTGTGCTTCGGAGAGCTTTTCTTTTACGTAGCGCTGGACCTCGGGGTCGTCGCTCGTGTTCATCAGCGCGGCGTATTCGGCGTTGACGGACAGGCGCGGCAGAATGCGCTCGTTGAGCTCGATGACGAGCTGGCCCTGCTGCACGGAAAATTCCGCGTCGGGGGCGACATAGGCGATCTGCTCGCTGCCGGCAAAGCTGCGCGAGGGGATCGGGTTGAGCGCGAGCACCTTGGAAGCGGCGGCCTTGGCTTCGTTGGCGCTGACGCCGAGCAGAACGGCAAGGCCGGAAAAGTTGCGCTTGCCGAGCATTTCTAAGCCGTCGCGCGCGATCTTCAGTGCCAGCGGGTCGAGCGAGCGGTCTTGCGCAAGCTGGAGCGTCAGGCATTCCGACAGATTCCGCGCGCCGACGCCCGACGGGTCGAGCATCTGCACAGCGAAGAGCGCCTGCTCGAGCGAGAAGAGCGGGATGTCGAATTCGCGGGACAGCTCCGCAAGCGGGCAGTCAAGATAGCCGCGCTCGTCGAGGCAGTCAATCAAAAAGCGGCACAGGCGCAGAAGCTCGTCGTCGACGAGTTTCATCTGCCCGATCTGTTCATTCAGGTGGTCACGGAACGTCTTTTCCCGCGTCAAAAAGGCGGTGAAGTCCTGCACATCCTCCATACCGGAGGAGGTGACGCCGCGCCACGAGTCCGTCTCGCGCACGTCGGGCGTTCCCCGCTCGGATGCGGAAGCTTCGCTCGGCAGCGCTGTTTCGTAATAGGTGGGCGACTGTACGTCGAGCAGCGGGTTTGAGAGCGCGACCTCCTGCACGTATTCGGTAAGCTCCGGCGCGGAGAGCTGCAAACAGTCGAGCGACTGGCGCATCGTCTGCGTCAGCACGAGCTTTTGGCTCAGCGTCTGTTTCTGTTCAAGCTGCACGATAGATTCCCTCCTCAAATGATGCTCATTCAGTAAATTAAAGTATAGCAGTTTTCGCCTTTCTTCGCAACACACAGATGCGCGGGAATGGCCCAAAAAAGCAAGGGGGCATTCAGATCGCGCAAAAAAAAGGCCGACTCCGCATAAGAAAACATGCGGTTTTGCCTGCGCCTTTTTAGCTGAAATACAACCGAAAAAAACTCCCCATACGCCAGTATGGGGAGTTTTTTTTCAGCTGATTTCATCTCAAAAATTCATTGGCAAAACTGCTTTGCACCGAAAAAGAGCAAATTTTGTGCGGAGCTGAGGCGCGACGGCGCGGGCATGCTGACGCATGGCAAGACGGCGCAACGAAGGAGTCCGTGCAAAATTTGCCTTTTACGGCGCATGTTTTCTTATGCGGAGTCGGCCAAAGCCGCCCTGCTTGGTGCAAAGGGAATGTTGTGTTACGGCAGCGGGATCTCCTTGCTGTCGAAGAGCGTCTTGAGCTCGATCGAGGTGCGCGAGTCGCCGAACTTCTTGATGAAGGAGAGAAGCTGGTCGAGCTGCTGCGTGTCGCGCACGGCGAAGCGGAGCAGCGCGTTGAACTCACCCACCACGTGATAGTGGCTGATGATGGCGCTCTGCGAGGCGCAGAAATCGCAGAATTTGTCGTACTTGTCCGGCTCGAGCGCAACGGAAATAAAGCCCGTGATGTTGCAGTCGAGCTTCGTGCGGTCGATGTCGATGTGATAGCCGCGGATCACGCCGCTTTCCTCCATCCGGCGAATGCGCTCCGACACGGCGGGCGGCGTCAGCCCCACAAGGTCTCCCATGCGGCGCAGCGTGCAACGGCTGTCGTCCTGGAGGAGGTTGAGGATTTGGTAGTCAGTCCGATCCATCATGTTCTCCCTCTACCGTTCTCTTACACGATCTCGCCGCGCTTGATGACGGTTTTTGCAAGATTGCTGCCAACGCGGTAGCAGATGTAGTCGAGGTCGGGCGCGTCCCAGATGACAAGGTCGCCCAGCTTGCCCTCTTCGACAGAGCCGACCTTGTCGGCAAGGTCGATCGCCGCGGCGCCATTGAGCGTGACAGCCGTGAGGACCTCCTCCGGCGTCAGCTTGTACTTGAGGCAGCCGAGGTTGATGACAAACTGCATGTTCAGGCACGGGCAGGAGCCGGGGTTGAAGTCCGTCGCCATTGCAACGGGCACGCCGGCTTTGACCATGTCGCGCGCGGGCGCGAACACCGCGCCGAGGTTGAAGCTCGTCGCGGGCAGCAGGCACGCAATCACGCCGCCCTTTGCCATGCTCTCGATGCCCTCGGGCGGGCAGACGATCAGGTGCTCAGCCGAGATCGCGCCGATCTCACCGGCGAGCTGGCTGCCGCCGATGGCCTCGATCTCGTCGGCGTGGATCTTCGGGCGCAGACCGTACTTGAGACCCGCTTCGAGCACCTGACGGGACTCTTCAACGGTGAAGGTGTCGGCCTCGCAGAAGACGTCGCAGAACTTGGCGATGCCCTGCTCCTTGACCTTGGGCATCATCTCCTCGCACACGAGGCGGACGTACTCTTCGCGGTTGGACTTATATTCCGCGGGGACAAGGTGCGCGCCCATGAAGGTCGCGACGAGATCCATGCGGTGGTGATCGTTGAGGTCCTTGATGACCTCGAGCGCCTTGAGCTCATGCTCGGTGGCAAGGCCGTAGCCGCTCTTGGCCTCGACCGTGGTGGTGCCGAAGCCCATCATCTCGTCGAGCGCCTTGGAGGCCTTGGCGGCGAGCTCCTGCTCGCTGGCCTGACGGGTGGCGTTCGTCGTGGACTGGATGCCGCCGCCCGCGTTCTGAATGTCGAGATAGCTTGCACCGTGGAGCTTGAGACCCAGCTCGTTCTGGCGCCAGCCGCCGAAGATGAGGTGGGTGTGGGCGTCGACAAGGCCGGGGGTGACGAGGTGGCCCTCCGCGTCGACGACTTCCGCGCCCTCACAAGCGGGAACCGCGCCGGTACCGACGGAAGCGATGACGCCGTCCTCGATGAGCACCCACGCATCCTTTAAGAATTTGATCTTGCCCTGCTCCTCGCCGCGATGGGCGGATTTGCCCTCCGGCGTCGCCAGCAGGCCGATGTTTTTGACCAGTAACTTTTTCATAGTAAATGTTGTCCTTTCTCGCTGTTGGAAAGAGCATTCTGTTCGATGGCTTGTCAAAAAAGCCTCGCAGAGTTTTACCCGCAAGGGGTACGCGGCATCCGTGAGGCGGCAGAGCCGCCAACGGCTGCCCAGGCCGCCCGCAGGCGGCAAATAAATTGAGATCATCTTTCCGACGACATGTGCGTCGGAAAGATTCTTTGCGCTCCGCAAGTGTGCGAGCGAAGCGAGTGCGCGCAGCGGAGTGTATCCAGCTCAAAAAAGGGGCTTTGTAAAAAGCCCCTTTTTTGAAGTAAATTTTAGTGCATGTATTCCTTCACGGCCTTCTCGCAGAGCTCTTCGTCCGCGACGTAAGGCATGGTGATGTGATCCTGACCCTCGTACATCTTGTTGTACTCGGCGACAGTGGTCATGGCGTTCTCGTTGCGCGCCCAGCTGCGGCGGGCAACGCCGACCATGGTATCCCAAGGCATGGACATGCGCAGGATAGTGTCGACACGCTCGGAGCCGTCGAGAACCATACCGAAGCCGCCGTTGATGGCGCGGCCGATGCCCGTACCACCGCCGTTGTGCAGGGCGATGTAGCTCATGCCGCGGGCAGCGTTACCAGCGTAGCACTGGGTCGCCATCTCGGCCATGATGTTGGAGCCGTCCTTGATGTTGGAGGTCTCACGGAAGGGCGCGTCGGTGCCACCGGTGTCGTGATGGTCACGGCCAAGGATGACGGGGCCGATCTCACCGTTGCGAACCATCTCGTTGAACTTGAGCGCGAGGTTCATGCGGCCCATGGCATCCTGATAGAGGATACGGCACTGGGTGCCGACGACCAGCTTGTTCTTCTCGGCGTCGCGGACCCAGACATAGTTGTCGTAGTCCTGATAGCGACGGTTGTGGGCCTTGATGTACTCGGCGGCAGCCATGTCGGTCTTGTGCAGATCCTCGGGGTTGCGGCTCAGGCAGCACCAACGGAACGGGCCGTAGCCGAAGTCGAACAGGCAGGGACCAAGGATATCTTCGACGTAGGAGGGGAAGATGAAGCCGTCGAGGTCGTTCTCGCCGTTCTTGCAGATGCTCTTCACACCGGAGTCGTAAACAGCCTTGAGGAAGCTGTTGCCGTAGTCGAAGAAGTAGGTGCCGCGCTCGTGGAACTTGCAAATCATCTCATAGTGATGCTGCAGCGTCTTGTCGACGAGGACACGGAAGCCGTCGGGATCCTTGTCGAGCATCTCGGTGCGCTGCTCGAAGGTGAGGCCCTGCGGGCAGTAGCCGCCGTCATAAGGAACGTGGCAGGAGGTCTGGTCGCTCATCAGGTCGACATGGACGTTGTTGTTGTACAGGTACTCGAGCAGGTCGACAATGTTGCCGCAATAGGCGACAGCGCAGGGCTTGCCTTCCTTCTGGTGATCGAGAGCGATCTTGGTGGCCTCTTCGAGAGAGTCGGTGCGGTGGCTGACCCAGCCCTGGGTGTAACGGGTCTCGATACGGGAATCGTCGACCTCGGCGATGATGGAGGCAGCGCCGGCGATCTCAGCAGCCTTGCCCTGAGCGCCGCTCATGCCGCCAAGACCGGCGGAGACGAACAGACGGCCGGCGAGGTTCTGATCGTTGGGGATGCCGAGCTTCAGACGGCCGGCGTTGAGCAGCGTGTTGAACGTGCCGTGAACGATGCCCTGGGGGCCGATGTACATCCAGCCGCCGGCGGTCATCTGGCCGTAGTTGGCAACGCCGAGCGCGGCAGCGCGGTTGAAGTTCTCCTGGTCATCGAAGGTACCGACCATCAGGCCGTTGGAGATGATGACGCGCGGAGCCATCTTGTGGGAGTGGAAGAGGCCCAGAGGATGACCGGACATGACGACGAGGGTCTGCTCATCGGTCAGCTGCTCGAGGTACTTCTTGATCAGGCGGTACTGCATCCAGTTCTGGCAGACCTGACCGGTCTCACCGTAGGTGACGAGCTCATAGGGATACAGAGCGATATCGAAGTCGAGGTTGTTGTCGATCATGACCTGAATGGCCTTGCCCTCGATGCACTTGCCCTTGTACTCGTCGATGGGCTTGCCGTAAAGCTTGCCCTCGGGACGGAAGCGGTAGCCGTAGATACGGCCGTGCTCTTCGAGCTCCTGCGCAAACTCCTTAGCCATCTGCTCATGATGGTCGGGGTGAATGTAACGCAGAGCGTTCTTGATGGCGAGCGCCTTATCGGCCTCGGTCAGGTGGGATTCGCGGCGGGGTGCGCGACGGTAGCCCTCTTCGAACTTCGGGTACTCGGGAAGCTCGTAGTCCAGCTTGATCGTCATCGCATCGTCTGCAAGATTGATCATGGTGGGTTCCTCACTTTCATAAAAATATTTCTGTAAAAACCAATAAAAATGAAAACGGAATTCTCGCTTTTCTTTACAACTTGCATTATAACAAAGATGTGCTATAATGAAAAGAACTTAATTTATCTGCATACCATACCACAAAAGTATGACATGGAGGACGAGCGATGAAGCTCAGACAACTGGAATACTTCTGCGCGGTGGCGGAGGAGAAAAGCATCTCCGCCGCGGCGCGCGAGCTGCACGTGGCGCAGCCGCCGATCTCGCGCCAGATCGCGCAGCTCGAGGAAGAGCTCGGCGTGCAGCTCTTCCTGCGCGGCAGCAAGGGCATGTCCCTCACCGACGCGGGACAAAGCCTGTATCAGCAGACGCAGCAGATCTTTCAGGACATCCGCCGCGTGGAGGACAGCGTGCGCAGCGTGGGGACGGGCATGAGCGGGCGCATCAAGCTCGGCGTCATCTACTCGGCGATGTCGTACGCCTTACATTATATAAATGAATATCACAGCCGCTATCCGCAGGTGGAGCTCTTCATCCGTGTGGGCTCGCCGCAGGAGCTCATTGAATCGCTCAACCGCGGCGAGCTGCATGCGCTGTTCCTGCGCACCGCCGCGCGCGAGCCGAGCGGCTTGCAGGAGCGCATTCTGGGCGAGGATAAGCTCGAGCTCATCATGCGCGAGGACCTGGACCCCGCGCCAGAACTGAACGAGGTGCCCATCGAGCGGCTCGAGGGTGTGCCGATGTGCCTTCTGCGTTCGGACGACCTGTGGAGCTACAACGACTTTTTGGTGCAGGAGTGCCAGCGCAGCGGCTTTACGCCGAATGTGACCTGCCACTGCTACGATACGCCCATGGCGATGCAGGTGGTGCTCTCGGGCTTTGGCATCAGCTTTCTGCCAAAGTCCATCCTCAGCACGCATCCGGGCGCGCCTTTAAAGGCAAAGCCTGTGCGCGGTCTGCCGATCCGCTCGTATGCCGTTTTGGCATGGAACAGCGCGGTGCTCAGCGCCCCGTGCGTGCAGCGCTTTGTCGAGGAGAAGATGACTTAAAAAAATTAAGCCCGCACTGAAAAAAGAGAAAGAAAACCTGTTTACTCCCCCGTTGGGCCGCGATATAATGGCAACGCTGAACAAAAATGGACGGGTGCAGCGCGCCTGTCTGAGCAAAATGACGATACAAAATAAAATGACGGAGGAAAACAACCATGGCAAAGTTGATCGAATGCATCCCCAATTTCAGCTGCTCCAAGGAAAAGGACGAGGCCACCTATAACGCCCTCGTCGAGACCGCGAAGAGCGTTCCCGGCTGCACCCTGTTTGACGCCCAGACCGACGGCAACCACAACCGCTGCGTCTTCACCCTCATCGGCTCTCCCGAGGCCATCGAGGAGGTTGCCTTCCAGCTGACGAAGGTCGCTACCGAGCGCATCGACATGAACAAGCATCACGGCGAGCACAAGCGCATGGGCGCTACCGACGTTATCCCCTTCGTTCCCCAGATGGACGTGACCGTTGAGGAAGCTGTCGAGATGTCCAAGCGCGTTGCCCAGCGTATCTGGGACGAGCTGAAGGTCCCCTCCTTCCTGTATGAGGACAGCGCCACCCGTCCCGAGCGCCGCAATCTCGCCACCTGCCGCAAGGGCGAGTTCGAGGGCATGCCCGAGAAGCTCCTGCAGCCCGACTGGGCTCCCGACTACGGCGAGCGCAAGATCCACCCCACCGCCGGCATCACCGCCATCGGCGCCCGTATGCCGCTGGTCGCTTTCAACTGCAACCTCGAGACCTCTGATGTTGAGATCGCCAAGAAGATCGCCAAGGTCATCCGCGGCTCTTCGGGCGGCTTCCGCAGCTGCAAGGCCATGGGCTTCATGCTCGAGGACCGCGGCATCGCGCAGGTCTCCATGAACATGGTCAACTACGAGGATACCCCGCTGTATGTCACCTATGAGATGATCAAGGCTCTGGCCGAGCGCTACGGCACCCGCGTCATCGAGAGCGAGATCGTCGGCCTGACCCCCGCCAAGGCTCTGATCGACTGCGCCGAGTTCTACCTCAAGGCCAAGGACTTCGACTGCAAGAAGCAGGTCATGGAGTATCACCTGATCGACATGGAATAAAATACTTCAAAAATGCGCTGAAAGCGCATTTTTGAGCGCAACCAGGAAAAGCGGCAAGCCGCTTTTCCTGGTTGGTTTACAGTCCGCTGCGTCGCACTCGCTTTCGCTCGCACGCTGGCGGACTGCAAAGTGTTTTTTCTGACGCGCATGTCGTCAGAAAAAACGATTAAAATCGTTTGCCGCCGGGAGGCGGCAAAGGCTGCGACGCTTTTGGCTCGTGCGGGCGTTGGCTGCTCCAGGAGGGGCGGCTGACCGTAAAGGTGCGGCGATGCCCGCGCGGGACGAAAACGGCGCGAAATGATGAAAGGAAATATTCAACATGATGAAGTTAGCTGATATGACCGTTACCGGCTTTGCCGATACCGTTGCCTCCGATGCTCCCGCACCGGGCGGCGGCTCCTGCGCCGCACTCTATGGCTCCATCGGCGCCGCGCTGACCGCGATGGTCGGCGGCCTGACCCAGGGCCGCAAGAAGTATGCCGAGTATGCCGAGCATGCTGCCGAGGTCGAGAAGAAGGGCAACGAGCTCAAGACCCGCCTGCTCGACGTTATGGACCGCGACACCGAGGCGTTCAACGTCGTCTCCGCCGCGTTCGGTATGCCCAAGGCGACCGACGAGGAGAAGGCTGCCCGCTCCGCCGCCATCCAGGAGGGTCTGAAGGGCTGCACCAAGACCCCAATGGAGATGATGGAGCTCATCGACGAGACCCTGACGCTTGCACAGTCCCTGCTGGGCCGCTTCAACGACACCTCCGCGAGCGACCTGGGCGTTGCGTTCCTGTCCCTCAAGGCCGGTATCCAGGGCGCATGGCTCAACGTGCTCATCAACGTCGGCTCCCTGAAGGATCAGGAGTTCGCTGCTGAGTACCGCGCCAAGGGTGAGGCCCTGCTCGCGCACGCTCTGCCCCTTGCCGACGAGTGCTACGCTGAGATCGTCAAGCTCATCGAGGGCTAAACGAAAAGATTCATCAAAAAATGGCTTCGGTGCGCGCACACCGAAGCCATTTGCAGTTTGCAAAGGAGTTGTATTTCCATGACCATCCAGCATTTAACGCCGAGTGACTACATTACGACCAAGTGGTCTGGCGGCCTGACGACCCAGCTCGGCATCGCGCCTGCGGGCGCGGTGTACGCAGACCGCGACTTTTTGTGGAGACTCAGCTCTGCGACCGTTGAGGACGTAGAGTCCGACTTTACGGCGCTGCCCGACTATGAGCGCCTCATTTCGACGCTTGAGGGCACGATCGAGCTCAATCACAACGGCGGCGAAAAGCTGACGCTGAATCCCTACGAGGTCCACCGCTTCGACGGCAGGGACAACACCCATTCCTGGGGCTGCTGCCGCGACTTCAACCTCATGCTCCGCAAGGGCAAGTGCGAGGGCAAGATGCGCGGCGAGCACCTTGCGGCGGGCGAGCACAAGACCGCCCACGGCTGCGAGGGCATGACGCTCATCTACTGCGGCGTGGGCGAGGTTCATGTCATCGTCGGCGACGAGAGCGTCGAGCTCAAGGCTGACGAGGCCGCGCGCCTCGACGGCTACGCGGGCGAGATCAAGCTCTGCTCCAAAGAGGGCGCAAAGCTGATGCTTGCCAAGGCGAAGGCGGTCTAAAAAGAAACGAAAAGGAGAGGCAAAAGCCTCTCCTTTTTCAGTCTTCAAAGTCGTTCGGATCTTCGTCGGTCTGCTTGCGGAAGCGGTCGAGCGCGACGAGGACGGCGGCTGCCGCGGCGATGACGGCAAGGACGCCGATGAGAATGGATACGCATTTTTTCATAATAATTCCTCCTGTTGTGATAAAGTGTGGAATGGGTTACGGTTCAGCGGAAATGATGTCATAGACCTGCCGCAAAAACGCCTTCTGCTCGCTTGTGGTGCAGCGGAGCGTTTTGCCGTCTATGGCGGTGAAAACGCGCAGGGTGCCGTAAAAATCCCTGCACTGGATGAGCGTGCCCTTGCCGGTGCTGCCGTCGGGAAAATCGGTCGGGCCAAAGTTGAAGCTCAAGTCCCAGATGAAGTCGCCGTCTTTCGGCCGGTGGGTGCTGCCGCCGCCTGACGACAGCAAATTGATGAGCGAGCGGCGGTACTTCTGCTGTGCAAAAAGGTCGATGAGCTGCGAGCAGCGTTCATCCTCTGCGGAAAGCTCAAACGAGGTGAACTCCGAATCGGGGGCGCGGCGGTGATAGCCGGAAACGGATTCGCATTGTGCGATATCCAGCCCGCACAGCTCTTGCAGCGTCATCGGACGCGTGTAGATCAAAGCTGCGAGGACGAGAACAGCCAGAATGCCGAGGAGAACAATGTGTCGTCTTTTCATAAAAATGACCTCCTGATTGTTACGGAGTGTCAGAAGAGAGCATGTCATAGACCTGCTGCAAAAATTCCTTCTGACGGCTCGTGGTGCAGAGCATGAGGTTATTGCCGGTGGTGGAGAAAAGGTTCAGCTGGCCAAAAGAGCTTTGAAAATAAAGATAATCTTGCCCGTCGTTGAAGGAAAAGTCGGCGTCAAAGATCAAATTATTCTGCGGCATATCGCTCGTCGTCTCCAACGGCAGGAGGTTTCGGAGCGAGCGGCGGAATTTCTGTTGTGAGAGAAGTGAAATCAGCGTTTCCGTGCGCTCCTCGCCGCGCAGCCATTCTGAGCTTTCCACGCTGCGGCCCGGTTCGTCGATGGAGACCGTAAGATAGTCAGTGTATACCAGTTCACTCTGCGTGATATCCAGCCCGAACATCGCCTCAAGCGTCATCGGACGCGTGTAGATCAAAGCTGCGAGGACGAGAACAGCCAGAATGCCGAGGGGGAGAAGCCGCTTTTTCTTCATGGGGAAACCTCCTCAAAAGTACTTCTACTCTATTAGACGCAGAAAATGCAAAAAAGTGTCACAATTTTGCAGACTTTTTCAATGAAGTATGGAACAGGCTACTACCATCAACATAACATGAAAAGCTGTGCTTTGCAAGTTTGCAGGCGCAGCCTTTCAGAAAATTTAAGAAGTGGGTCATCCCCGTCCGCGGCCGATCAGGCAGCAGAGGAGGAACGCCGCAAGGTCGCAGACGACGACCGTCGCACCCACGGGGGTGGAGAGCAGATACGACCCCGTGAGCCCGAGACAGAAGCACATGACCGAGAGCCCCGCGGCAAAGCACACGACAGAGCGGAAGCTCTTGAACACCCGCATCGCGGACAGCGCCGGGAAGATGATGAGGCTCGAGAGCAGCATCGCGCCCATCATGCGCATACCGAGCACGACGGTGAGCGCCGTTAGAACGGACAGGATCGTCTTGTACGTGCCGACGCGCACGCCCGTCGCGCGGGCAAAGGACTCGTCGAACGTGACGGAAAAGAGCTTGTGGTAGAAGAGAATGTAGAGCGCGAGCACGCAGAGCGCGAGCGTGACGCTCAGGATGACGTCCGAGCGCGACATCGCGAGGATGCTGCCGAACATATAGCTGTCGACGTCCGTGGTCATGCCGGTCGTGAGCGAGGTGACGATGACGCCGATGGCGAGCGCCGAGGCGGAGAACACCGCGATCATCGCGTCTGCGCTGACGCGGCTCTTTTCCGCGACGTGCATCAGGATGAACGCCGCGATGACCACAACGGGGATGGAAAACCACAGCGGCGCGAAGCCGCATGCCACCGCGACCGACAGCGCGCCGAACGACACGTGGCTCAGCCCGTCGCCGATCATGGAGTAGCGCTTCAAAACGAGCGGCACGCCGAGCAGCGACGCGCACAGCGAGACCAAAATGCCGACAACAAACGCGCGCACGATGAAAGGATAGGCGAACATCGAAAGAAGCAGCTTCATGCGCGCTCACCTCCAAACCGTTTGCCAGCGGGCGACGATAAAAACTCGCTTACCGTGCCGTAAAAGCAGCCCGCGCGGTCGACGCAGAGGATGTGCTTGGCCTCGCGCAGGGCGTTTTCAATGTCGTGCGTGACCATGATGATGGCCATGCCCTCGCGCTCGTTCAAATAGCGCAGCGTTTTGTAAAGGTCCTGCATGCTCGCGGGGTCAAGGCCCGTGACCGGCTCGTCGAGAATGAGCAAGTCGTTTGCCGCGCACAGGGCGCGCGCAAGCAGCACGCGCTGCTGCTGCCCGCCCGAGAGCTCGCGGTAGCACTTGTCCTTTAATTCCAGCACGCCGAGCTTGCCGAGGTTCATCAGCGCCGTCGAGCGTTCCTCCGCCGTGTAGAAAAAGCGCGCGCGGCGGTTTGAAAAGCCCGAGAGCACGACCTCCGTGACCGTTGCGGGAAAGTCGCGCTGCGTGGGCGTTTGCTGGGGCAGATACCCGAGCCGCCCCTCGCGCTGGGCAGGGCAGTCGATCTTGCCCGCGAGGGGCGAGAGAAGGCCGAGGAGCGAGCGCAGCAGCGTCGATTTGCCGCTGCCGTTCTCGCCGACGATGCAGAGGTAGTCCCCCGCGCGGACGGTGAGGGTCAAGTGCTCCAGGAGCGGTTTGTGCTCGTAGCCGAGCGTGACGTCCTCGCACGCGAGGACGATGGGCGATTCATTCATTCGTTGAGCCCCTTTCTGAGTGCTTCGTAGTTGCGCTCCATGAGCGTGAGGTAGGTCTCGCCCGCGTCGAAATCCGCGCGCGAGACGGTCTGCATCGAATATAGGGTGTCCACCGCCGCGCCGGTGCATTCGCTCACCACGGCGGCGACTTTTTTCGTGCCGAAGTCGATGGTATAGACCACGGGGATGTTCTCGTTCTCCACCTTGTCGATGAGGAACTTGATCGTCGCAAGCGACGGCTCGGTGTCGCCCGAGCAGCCGTGAAACGCTGCGCGGTAGTCCAGGCCGAATTCGCGGCAGAAGTAGAGCATCGGGAAGCGGTCGGCGAAGACGAGGAGCTTGTGCGGCGCGCTTTCGCAGAGAGAGGCAAAGCGAGCGTCCAGCGCTTCGATCTGCGCGCAGTAGCCATCACAGTTCGCGCGGTAGAAATCCTCGTTTGCGGGGTCGGCCTTGCAGATCGCGTCGCAGACGGCGCGGCAGAGGACAACGGCGTTTTTCGGCGACGTCCAGATGTGCTCGTCGTATTCGACCTCGTCGCTGTCGTGCTCATCTTCTTCATGATCGTGGTCATGGTCATCATGGTCATCGTGGCTGCCATGCTCATGGTCGTGGTCATGGCCGTCCGCGCCCTGCATGCCCTCGACATATTCCTCGTCGAGCGCGTCGACGTAGTCCATCATGCGCGCGACGACGGCGATATTTTCGCCCGCGGCGCCCAGCATGCTGTCGACCCAGTATTCCCCCTCGCCGCCGTTGTAGAGGAAGACGTCGGATTCGGAGATCGTGACGGCGTCGAGCGGCGTGGGCTCGAAGCTGTGCGCTTCGCGCCCCGGCGAGAGCAGGAGCGTGACGTCCGCGCGGTCGCCGACGATGGCGCGGGCGAAGTCATAATAGGGGAAAAGCGTCGCGACGATCTGAATTTTGCCGTCGTCCGCCTTTTCCACAGGCACGGTGCAGGCGGTGAGGGAAAATGCCAGCGCGAGCGCCAAAAAAAAGGAAGCAATGCGTTTCATGCGCCCTCCTGACACTCGCGGCACAGGCCGTAGAACATCGTCTTGCGGGGATTGATGGAAAAGCCGTGCTCATGCTCCAAATGCTCGTAGAGCGGCGCGAGCTGGTGGCAGTCGAGGTGCACGATGCGCCCGCAGCGCTCGCACTTAAAGAGGCAGCAGTCCGATGCGCAGCCGTGGGTGCAGAACTGATAGTATGCGCCCTCATCCGTCGTGACCTTGTGGACGCTGCCCTGCCGCTCGAGCTTTTCCAGCTGCCGGTATACCGTCGCGATGCCGATGTGCTCGCCCTGCTCGCGCAGCGCGTCGACGATCGCCGCCGCGCTGACCGGCGAGTCCGCGCGATCAGAAAGGCAGTCGAGCACTGCCTTTTGCTGTTTGGTCGTATAGGTCGCCATAGTGGCCTCCTAAATTTGAAAATGAAAATCAATTTCAAATTATAGCCGAAAATTTTCGCCTGTCAAGTATTTTGTGCAGGCAAATCTTGCCATTTTCCGGTAAAAATGGTAAATTTAAGGCGAAAGCATAGGAAGTGAAAGACTGCGTACAAGAAGAACATCCTGTGGAAAAAGAAAGGAGATTCCGTATGAACTGCCCCTACTGTGCAAAAGAGATGGAGTCCGGCTACCTGCGCAGCGGCAGCGGCTACGAGCTTCTGTGGACGGAAGAGCCGTTCAAGATGACCTCTCTCCCGACCGGAAACGATTTCTTCGTCTGCAAAGCATCCGACGTCTACCGCCCCATCGCCCACCTCTGCCGCGCCTGCGGCAAGATCGTCCTGGACATCAAAAAATAAGAAAGCGCCGCGGATCTCTCGACCCGCGGCGCTTTCCACAAGGATTTATCATGCCGCATTCGCCGCACCGCGGCGAACAGGCCGCGCACCCCGCCGCATTTGCCGCCTACGGGCTGCATCCCCCAAAATAAAAGGAACCGTCCCATCGGGACGGTTCCTTTTATTTTGAGTTTGTTTTATTCGTAGATGGGGTACTTCTTCGTCAGGGCGACAACAGCCTCCTGAGCGGCGGTCTTGCTGCCCTCGAAGTCGCGGGCGACCATACCCATGATGCGGGCGATCTCCTTCATGTC
>ERZ857982.974-NODE-974-length-31924-cov-9.644733_pt1 | contig 31924 bp, 34 predicted proteins | sample MGYA00519955_ERZ857982 | MGnify/ENA primary metagenome ERZ857982 (study PRJEB31778, sample SAMEA3449416) | human gut metagenome | biome: human gut; feature: human-associated habitat; material: faeces | place: United Kingdom | collected 2010/2012 ... | reverse complement strand
AGCGGCGTCAAGCTCCGCAGCTCTGTTTTACGCTTTTTCCAAGGCCTGTCTGGAGTAATCAGACATGGAAAATACGTTTGCACCACGCGGCTGCATTCGCGGCCCGATTTTACCTCGTTTTGTTTTGACTATGGATATGTCTCCGGGCGCAAAAACCATCTACGCAATCCTGTGTGACATTGCTGCTGACAAAGACCATTGCTGGCCGTCTCACGCGCGGCTTGCCGAACTCCTGCATTGCAGCGTCTCCAGCGTCAAAAACTGGCTGCGGGAACTTGTCACGCACAAGCTCATTGCGATCCGCCGAAACGCGGCCCGGACTTCCACATATTATATGCTCAAGCCTTCTATGCTTCAGGCTTCTGGTGCTGCCTTCATCGGCAAGGCCCAAGAGGCAAACTTTACCTCTTGCCAGACAAAGTTTGCCTACAGAAAGAACTTTAAGAAAGACTCCATATTACCCCCCACTCCCCCCACGCAGGCGGCTGGTTCCTCCTCCTTGGCTCTAACCTTTCCACGTCCACGCCCCTGCCGGGGCGATGGGGGGGATTTTTCTCTTGCCGATTCTTCATTCGAGCAGTTCTGTCAGCGCTATCCACGCAAAGAAGCCAAGGAACTTGCGCGTGCCGTCTGGCATCGTCTTTGGCGGCGTGGCTCATTGCCCGGCCTTGATGTCCTGTTTCAATCGCTGATCCGTTTCCGAGAAAGCCTGAGCTGGCAGCGCGAATATGGGCGGTTTATCCCGCTACTGGTGAATTGGCTGCGCGGCCAGCGTTGGCTGGATGACCTTCAGTCTGGGGGGCAAGCGTCTCTACCTGCTGCGCCGGATTCTGAGCGGGACAGACGTATCAAGCAGCAGACGGATGCGTTGGAAAAACGCTGGCAACGTACTGAGCCTGAACTGGAGGCAATGCGGCCCGTATTTGAGTCGTTTCTGTGTCGTTTCGACGATGGTCAACAAAAACGCGGTCCCGCTTGGGGTCTATGGACTCTGCTCTGGCGGAAGGGAAAAGCCCCTTCGGCTGCGGATGTACCGGCGGTCAATACTGGCGTCTTGGAGTTTCTGCATTCTGTGCGGTACGGATTTTCATTTTGAGGCGAACGATGGAAAGCAAGAGATTGCGATTAACCCCCGGTATGGCGCGGGTCGAGTTCCTGGCGGTCAAAGACGACGTAGAAAGCCTGCTGGCCAGAGGCTACCTGCTGAAACCGGCTTATGCGCAGCTGACGAAAGAAAAACGGATCAGCATGACCTATGACACGTTCCGTCGATACGCCCGAAAATATTTCCCCGGCGGGAAGAATGAACAAGCAGGGAAGCTGAAGAGGACTGACACTCGGTCAAAACACTCTCCGGGGGCGGAGCTTCCCCCGTCCCCGGCTGCACCGGCAAAAAGCCCACGCACGACTTCCGACGGCCCCCGCATGATCGTGCCACAAAACAAATCATTTCAGGACAGCTCCGTTCCAGACGTGGCCGATCTCCTGCAAGTGAGTAAGGAGGAAGAATAATGGCGACTATCCACTTGATCCTGCAAGGCAAGGGTGGCGTCGGTAAATCCATGATTGCAGTCATACTTTACCAGGCGCTGCGCCATGCCGAGAAAGAAGTCATTGCGTTCGATACTGACCCCGTCAATGCGACATTGGCTTCTTTCCCGGAGTTCGATGTGACCAAACTGGATGTGATGAAGGATGGGAATATCGAGCCGCGTAAGTTTGATGAACTTCTGGAAGCTCTTTCGCAGGCTCCCGACAACGCCCATGTCATCGTAGACAATGGAGCATCGTCATTCATCGCTCTGGCATCCTATCTGTCCGATAACGACTTCATTGATCTGCTTGAAGATCAAGGGCACCGGGTTTTCCTCCATACTATCGTGACCGGTGGCCAGGCTATGGGAGACACGCTCCAGGGCCTGGCCCGGATGGCCATCAACTTTCCCCAATCTCCTCTGGTTGTCTGGCTGAACCCCTACTTTGGGGACATCGCCATTGATGGGGCCGGGTTTGAACACTTTAAAATCTACAAAGAGTATGCCCATCAGTTCCATGCTCTGATTTCGTTGCCCCAAGGCAACAAGGCCCTGATCGGCAAAGACCTGGAAGAGCTGTTTGCCCGACGCCAAAGTTTTGAGGCTGGCATCAATGGCAGCTCTACTCATATCGCTGTCAAAGCCCGCCTGCGCCGTTACTGGAATCAAATCCTCGCCTGTATTGAACAGGCTGGAATCATGTAGGTAATGGCATGAAAAGCTCAAAAACAAGAAAGTGTAGTCTTGAGTTTTTGGAAGACAAAGAAAATCCTTGTCAAATAGTTTGCAAAATAAACTTTGTTCCCAGTCTTGGAGCATTGAACAATACTTGTCCAGCAGTCGCAATACTTGGAATGCAGCTACTAAAAATAGCCAGCCTGATGCTTACTAATGAAGATTTCTCCCAACAGCAGGAAGCGCTGATTCGTCGATTCAATGAAAGCAAGGCAGGCTCGTCGGAGGATTGCAATGAGTGATGATTTTCCCGGCGATGAAGACAAGTCCCCCATGCCTGAAGAACGATTCCCTGACGGCTTCGGTATGTCTGTGGAAGACGTGCGTGCGCTTCTGGCAAAAAAACATGACGTATCTGTTCCGCAGGATGACCCCATACTGATGCAGGTAACGATTCTTCAAGTTTTCCTCGAAGCGCAGGCGAGGCTCCAGAAAAAGCATGAAACAGCTCTGGCCGCCTTCATGGGACAACAGACGGCAGCCTACGTCAACGATATGGAGAAAAACCTGAAGAGCCTCACAGAGACTCTGTCAGGCCTCACGATGGAGGGCATACGCAAGGCCGTGGCGGATTTTGCCGCCAATTTGGCCACGCACCGGTCAGCCATGTATTTGTGCACGGCCATCATGGCCCTTTCCGCCCTGCTCAATGTTGCCGTCTTTATCCTGGGGATGGTGCGTCATGGATGAGCGCCTGCTGGAAAGCCTTGAATACAACTGCGGGCCACTGATTATGGATGCCTTGCGGGATGAGAGCGTCGTTGAAATTATGCTTAACCCTACAGGATTATTGTTTATTGAGCAATATGGAAAGGACCAGGAGTGTATCGGCACGCTCCCCCTGCCTCAAGGGAAGCTGATCCTGTCGCTTGTGGCCAGCGCCTTTAACCAGACTGTGGATGCCCGCCATCCTGTGATTGAAGGCAGCTTTCCCCTGGACGGCTCGCGCTTTGAGGGGACATTTCCGCCCATCGTAGGGCCGGGGGCGTCCTTCTCCCTGCGCAAAAAGGCATCTCGCGTCATCACGATGCAGGAATATCTCAGCCAAGGTGTCATCGGCCCGGAAGTCCCGGACATTATCCGCACGGCCATCCTGGAGCGAAAAAACATCGTCGTTGTCGGGGGCACTTCCAGCGGCAAGACGACTTTCGTGAATGCCATCATCCACGAGCTGGATCAGCTCTGTCCCCATGATCGTCTTCTGATCCTGGAAGATACGGCAGAGCTTCAGTCCAACGCTCCTAACTCTGTGTTTTTTCTAACATCGGAGCTGGCAGGCATCGGTATGCGGCAGCTTACCAAAGTCTGTATGCGCTACGCCCCCCGGCGAATTTTGGTTGGAGAAGTCCGGGACAGTGCTGCCTTGGAGCTGCTGAAGCTCTGGAATACTGGTCATCCCGGCGGCATCGGCACGTTCCACGCGGACAGTGCTGAAGAAGCCCTTGAGCGCCTGGAAGAGCTGGTGGAAGAAGCTGGCGTCGGCTCCAAGCAAAAGCTCATAGGCCGTGCGGTTGATCTTGTCATCTTCATGGAGAAGACAAGACAAAATACACGTAGAGTTTCTTCCATAATCAGCGTGGATCATTTTGATTCAAAAGAAAACCGTTATGAAACTCAAATCATATATACGTCGATATAAAAATACTCTCTTTACATTGCTTGCAGTTTTTATAGTACTGCTGTGCTACGCAAATCCTGAAGCGGTTATTAAAATAATATCACATCCCATATTCAAATATATAACATATTTTGTATTTTGTATTGTGGGGATATTCTTTATCTTTATAGACAGAAAACATTAAGAAAAACAAGTTTCAATGAGGAGAATAAAATGCTCAGAAAGAAATATTCCTTGTTCTTTATCGCCTTGGCGGCCGTAGTCGTGGCTTTCCCTGAAATGGCTCTGGCCAGTGGCGGGATCACAGAATTTTCCAGCCCTCTCGAAAAGGTTGTCAATACTATCACAGGACCCGCCGGTAAATACATCAGCATCGTGGCGATGGCGATCTGCGGCCTCATCTTCATCATGAATAAAGATGATATTTCAGGCGGTTTCAAGCTGTTGTTGTCGGTTGTCTTCGGCATCTCGTTCATCGCGTTTGCTGGTAGCATGGTAAATTCGATCTTCAGCTTTTCCGGGGCTGTTTTGTAATGGAGCAACGTCACATTCCTGTCCATCAATCTCTGCACAGACACAATCTTGTACTAGGGGCGGAACGCGAATTGGCGATGACGAGCGCATTGATCGCCTTGCTGGTTGGAGTGGGAGGAATGACGGCTATTTCTGGGCTGGCAGCGCTGCTGTTCTGGATCTCCTCAATCTTTATCTTACGCCGTATGGCCAGGATTGATCCTTTGATGAGTAAGGTTTGGATGCGCCACATCAAGCAACAGATTCTTTACCAGTCAAAGTCAAGCCGCTGGCGAAGTCAAAAAGCCTTCGGCAACAAGTGATTGCTATGAAAAAATATATCCTTTTGCTCCTTTGCCTTGCGATTGCATCAGGCTCAGGCTGCCTTCATCAGCGCAGTGCGTCAGGCTCTTTTGATGGGCTGAGTAACGATTACGGCAATGACGCCCGCATCCTTGCGGAACAAGCGGCTGAGGAATTGAGCCGTCGTCATGCTCCCGCTCACACTGCAATCGCGCTGCATCGTGCCCCTGGGACGTTTGGGGAGACGTTGGAACAGCGACTTCGGGAGGATGGTTTTGCCTTGAACCCATCTGGTCTTGAGGTGAGCTACAGTCTTGATGTGATGGACGGCAATGGAACGCCTGCTCTGGGATATGCCCAGATTCGCTGTTCCGATGGTGAGCTGTTCAGCATGACTCGCGAAGTCGTGAAAGGGCTGGATGCGCCTGTTGAAGACAAACAACCCGTTTCTTCACGCCCTTTGCCTGGCTACCCGTCGGCGGACACACAAGCTCTTCCCTCCAAGGAACCTGCCGTGAAAACGCCAGACCCGACGCCGGTTGCGGCTCAGGCCCCGCAAGTAAAAACCTATCCGGTGAGAAAGACCGGGACTGCGGCAGCCATAGCTCGGCGGAACCGCGTACCGGTGAAGGATTTCTGCCGATGGAACTGCGTTGGAGCCAATGCGACCTTGATGAAGGGCTATCAGGTCTATTTGTCTGAGCCTCCAGCGGGAACAATTCCGGTAGCTGCCCCTGTACCTGTGCCTGAGCATACTGAACCGGTATCCGCACCAACACCTGTACCGGCTCCAGCGGTACTGCCTACGAAAACCCAGACCTCTCCTTCCCTGACCCTGGAAAAAACACAGCCGGGTAAGCCTGTCCCCTATACACCAATTTCCGCGACACCTCCCGTTCCAGGGAGCAATCCCCCTGCTCCGGAGAAGCCCGCGGAAGTTCCCGCAGCGACTCCCGCGGTCGTCATGCCCGCAGTGAGCACGACGCTGGAGACACCTGTAGAGGTGCCCGTATGGGAAATTCATAAACGGGAAATGCTCCGTTCGACAATGGAAGGCTGGGCTGCTGTTGCCGGGTACAGCCTGATCTGGAATGCCCAGCATGACTATGAAATGCGGAGCGACGCGACATTCAGGGGTGAGTTCCTGGATGCCGTCAAGCACTTCTTTGCCGCTCTTCAGGCCAACGGCCTGGCTCTGCGCGTAACGATCTACCAAGGAAACAAGGTGATGGAAGTATCTGAGCATTAAAGCTGTAAAGATATAACTATTTTTTTATGTAAAAAAATAAACATTGGAAAAAATACCATGAAAACAAGCCGCATCATTTGCAGCATCATGCTTCTGCTCCTCGGCGTGGCTCTGGTTGGTTGTTCTCATAAGAACGCTCCTGACCAGGAACTGATCGAGGGTAAGGGGAAGGATTTCACGACACTCTCACGGTCGAAAGCCGTTGATGTCGTCGCGGAACCTTACGTTGGGGTTAAGGCCGTGCCCATTCGTGCTGATGAGGCCTCACAGGCGGAACTGAATACCAGGGTCATGCTGCGCAAGCGCGGCACATTGAGTGATATTGCTGCAACTATAACCGATTTGACCGCGTTGACTGTCCAGGTCGGCGCTGATCCCGCTCCCATCAGTAAGGGGGGAAAGCCCGCAAAAGCTGGCACGCCTCCCGCCCTTGAATTGCCTGACTTGCTTGATCCCGGAGCCAGCGGCGGTTCGCGTTTACTCAATGTATCCTATGAGGGGCCGCTGCGTGGCCTTCTGGATCATGTGGCAGTCGCTAGTGGGTACGGGTGGGATTTCGACTCCAAGACAAAAACTGTTGTATTCTCACGCCTTGTCGTGCGGACATTTACGATTCTGGGCGCTCCAGGCAAGCGGGAATACAAAGATCAGATTACCAACAAATCCAGGGAAACGTCGCGCTCCAGCATCGGGGGCAGCAATATCAACCAGACGGTAGCGACTTCCGACACGTCGAGCCAGACGGCACAGTCCAACACGACGAATTACAAGTTCGACATTTGGGCGGATACCGAAAAGGCTGTCAAAGAGCTGTTGTCTTCCGAAGGGAGTGTCGTCGGCAATCAGGCTGCTGGAACCATCACTGTCCGGGACTATGCGGATAACGTCCGGCAGGTGGAGAAGTACATCGCGGACATAAACAAACGCTTGTCCCGCCAGGTCGCGTTGACCGTGCATGTCTGGGCTCTGGAAGTCACGGACACCAATGAGGCCGGTATCGACATGCAGGTACTGTTCGCCAACGACGATGTTTCCGTGGTCGCAGGCAGTCTGGCCTCTCTCGGCAGTAGCTCGTCCGCCTCGGCTACCATCGTCAACGGCAAGCTGAAGAACTCCACCGGCGTTCTGCGTGCTTTGAAGGCATGGGGCAATGCCACACAGGTTACGTCCGGGGGCGGTCTTGTTCTCTCCAACCAGCCTGTTCCGATCCAGGCCATCAAACGCATTGCCTATCTGGCAGGGTCATCTTCATCGCAATCGGACTATGGTCAGACGACGGAAATCACTCCAGGGGAAGTGACGACGGGCTTTGCCATGACTGTGATCCCTCACATTCTGGATCGGCGGCGGGTACTCCTCCAGTACAGCATCAACCTCTCCAACCTGGACGAGTTGACCGAATTTACTACCAGTGATTTGACCGTCCAGCTTCCCAAAACAAGCACGCGGGCGTTCAGCCAGAGAAGCACTATGCAACTTGGGCAGACTCTTGTGCTGGCCGGATTCCAAGATCAGGCCCAACAGCTTTCCAAGTCTCTGGGGTTATTAAATTTCGGTGGCTCCGGGGAGTACGCCAAGACATTACTGGTTATCACGATTGAAGTCGAAGCCGCCGGTGGCGGGACAGAGGATTAGGCTATGGAGCTTATCACCCTCAAAAAAACGACGTGGGTGCTTGGCTTGCGCTGGATGGCTCCTGTCCGGCAGCGATTGGGGCACATGGGGCATAAGGCGCTGTCCGAACTCCAGGATGAGGAGTTTAACGCTGCGGCAAGGCGCACGACAACGCAGGGCATACAGTATGGCCTTGGAACTGTAGAGACGTGGTCTAACTATTCCTCGGCAACGGCCTTGTGCTCTTGTCTGCGCTGTCCAGACTCTTTTCTGGGGATATTCAAGCTGTGTGCCCCTGATCCTGCTTTGGGCCCTGCCAAAGAGTTTTGGTGGCTTCATCTTCGGATAGATGGCGTGGTCAGCGAGTATGGGGATCAGGTCTTCTTCAGCTCCGAAGAAGCAGCGTCGTTCGCCTCACTGTTGGAAAAATTCTCTGGCCTTCCAGTCGAACACTACGAGTCGATTCGCGAAAGTGAACTCTGGCTTGAAGAACATATCCAGTTCTCTACTTTGGACAAGCTCATAGCCAAAGGTCATCTGTCAAATTTGCGCAGCATGGCCTCCCGAAGCACGATCCTGCGTTTGACGATCCTGGGGATACTGCTGGCTATCATGCTGGGAACCTTCTTTATCTATGACCATTTTACGGAAAAGGCTGCCCTGGAATCTGCGGTGCTGCGCAAGCAGGAACACGCCGCACGCATGGAAGACATGCAACGTCATCCTGAACGATTTTTCCCTATGGAGTGGCAACAACAGCCCTTAGCCTCTGATGCTGCCGCAGCGTGTCTACCTGGCCTGCTGGCTCTCCCCCTGGCGTCGAATGGCTGGGAGTTGAAGTCTGCCTCATGCATTGGACAAAAGATCAACATTGAATGGCAGTACGCTGAAGGAGCGACGTTTACGACGCTACCAAGCGGGGCGATGCTGGACGGTAAAGACATGCTTACAGCCCGGTCGTCTATCCCTGTAACGCTGCGTAGTTCCGCTCGCCTTATGGACGGGCCAGGAACAGATCACCATGCGTTGGTGGATCGCAAGCAAGCAACTGCGTTGCTTTCGGACGTGACACAGGCATCTGGGGCACGACTGTCCTTGCCTCAGTTCAAAGCGCAGAAAACACGCAATATCGACAAAAAAACGAAAATCATAGCACCGTGGCACGAAGGTACATGGGAGATCTCCGAACTACCCGATATTTTGATGGATTACAGGGCTGGAGAGAAAGTAGGGCTGTTTGAATTTCTGACCGCAATCCCAGGATTGTGTGTTGAATCCATAAAGTTTGATGGAAAATGGGCAGTCAAGGGGAAAATTTATGCAAGACATTAAAAAGAAACGCCTTCTTGTTTGGGGAGGCCTTGGCTTGGCCTCAATAATCGTGCTGGGAGCTGTGGCATGGCAGATATTGTCCTCGTCTCCTGCACCGGTAATTCCATCCAAGACAACCCCGAAGCAGATTCCGCAGGCACAGGTAAAGCCTCCTAAGCTGCCGACGCAGACTCCAAAGGGAGAAACCGGCTTGGCCCCCATCGCCCAAGACTTGAACTCGCCCAGCACGCTGGGGGAACTGACGCGCAAACGTGGCCATGAGCAGCTGCTGAAGCAGGAAGTGCGCATCCGTGAGCTGGAAAAGCGTCTGCAAGACCTTAGCCAGCCCTCCAAGCAGGAGTTGGTATTGCCCAGCCTGACACCTCCACCTGCGGCCCCCAAAAGTTCATCAACGCCCGATTCTGCGGCTTCGGCTCCATCCAGACGTCTTGCTGTTGTTTCTGTCCAGGGCATTGAGGGGAGGCTGTCTGCGACACTGCGAATGGCGGATGGACACACGGTCACGATCAATAATGGATCGCTGTTTAATGGCGGACGGCTGCATGTGACGCGCAAAGGAGTGACCATTCACAAATCGGGGAAGTCTTCAACGATACCGTTTGAATAGAGGATAGGGAAAGTGCATACCCGCATAACGCAGCTTATCAGCGATCTTCCCGATCAAATCCGTGCTCGTATCGCCCTGATGGATGACTCATTGATTGTGTCTGATGAGATTCAGGGGAATATGGCATTCATAAATTTTGCATCAAATTTGGCAGTTATGGGCATAAAAGCATTTTCTTTTGTCCCGCCTAGCCGTTTTGATGCTGAATTTTCTCGCTATGCCTCCCGTAGTGGCATAGGTGACAACGAAGTCCAGCAGTTGGCGATTGACTTGATTGCACGTGGCTTCAAGGCTGGCGCAACGGATATACATATAGCGGATATGGGAACGCATGTACGCACACGCTTTCGTGTGCTTGGCCTGTTGCGTGATGATATGGAGTTCGATGCCGAAACAGGACGACATATGATCCGAACAATTTATGAGCATCTTGGTGCTGCACAGGATGCTCCTGCTTTTGATCCCATATCTCGGCTTGATGGTCGTATCATCAATCGGGACTACCTGCCGCAAGGCCTGTATTCTGTTCGTATCCATTCCGAACCTATTGAATGCGATGGGGCACCTGACGGCAAAGGAACGTTTATGCCGCTACGCCTGTTGCATGACACGTCGGGTGCTTCCGGCAGTCTGGAAGAGAGATTGGCCAAGCTGGGATATACGAACGAGACGATAGACGTTGTTGACCAGGCGGGAACCAAACGACTTGCCCAAGCCCAGACCAGGCTTTTTCGGACGCTTGCGGCCAGAACTGGTATCGTCTTTATCTCCGGGCCTACCGGCTCCGGCAAATCGACGGCGCTGGCGCACTGCATGGAAGCGTTGATCGAAGAACGTCCGGGGGACAACTTTCTGTCCATCGAAGACCCCCCGGAGAAGCCGATCCGGGGGATGTATCAAATCCCCGTCAACTCCAAAGAGGGAGATGAGCGAGGCGATGCCTATACCAATGCGATCGCGGGCACCAACCGAGACGATACTGACACCGTGATGATCGGTGAAATCCGCTATGCCGAAGCCGCGCTGGCCACCATTGAGGTCGCATTGTCCGGTAATGCGGTCTGGGCCACCATCCACGCCGCCGACGCTCTGGGCATCATCCAGCGTCTGGATGTTCAACTCCGTTCCCGTGTCGCTGATCCCCTTAACATCGTCTGTGACCCCATCGTGTTGTCTGGCCTGGTGTTTCAGCGTCTTGTCCCCAAGCTCTGCCCGTACTGCAAGATACGTCTTCTGGATCACCTGGACGCCATTGCTCCCGATCTGCTGGACAGGTTGCGGAACTCCATGCCGGACGACTGTCTCGATGAAGTCTGCATCCGGGGAAGCGGCTGCAAACACTGCATGGAATCCGGCCATCCGGGGCTGCATAGGCAAACGGTTGTAGCGGAAGTGATTGCGGTAGATCGCCGGCTTCTAGCTCTGTTGCGCCAGCGGCAGCATGAGGAGGCAAAAAAGTATTGGCTCTCCGATCTGGGAGGCATGACCTACCTGGAACATGCCCGCCACCTCATCATGTCGGGTGTTCTTGATCCTGCCATTACTGAAGAAATGCTGGCCATGCCCATAAATGCCGACGTGGAATCCGGCAAAAGAGGCCAACATGCCTGATTTGATTGCACGTCTGGCATTTAACACAAGGGTGAGGTCTCGCATCTGGAAACAGCTAGCCAAACTCCTTCAGAACCGGATGCATCTGCATGAGGCGCTTCGCCTGCTCAAGTTCCAGGCAGAAGAGCGGAAGTCCCCTCTGGTCAAAGTCTATGCACATATCCTGCACAAGCTGGGACGCGGGCGCACCTTGGGCGCGGCACTGGATGGACTGGCCAGCCGCGAAGAAACACTGCTCATTAGCTCGGCTCAAGACAGCAGTCGCTTGGCGGGAGGTCTGCTGCTGGCCAGCAAAGTCTTGGATGCGAAAAGCAGTATCAGAAAGAGCCTGATCGGCGCATTGGCCTATCCGCTGATGTTGCTGCTGTTGATCGTCATTATGATGCTTATTGTGGCCGAGCGTGTGATGCCACAGCTCGCTATGCTTTCTGATCCAGAAACATGGCAAGGAGCTGCCTATGTTCTGTATCTGCAAAGCTCGTTTATTTCTTCATGGCGTGGAACAGCATTAGGCATAGTCATACTCATTTTGATATGTGTTGTATTTTTTTCTTTTGCTAATTGGACAGGATCAGGAAGGAGAATAGCGGACAGATTTGTGCCGTGGTCAATATATAGATTAACAATAGGAACACTATGGTTGTACGCAGTCGCAACACGAATGCGGGCTGGTCACCAAATTTCAAACATATTGAAAAGTATGGCTGGAGATATTTCGACTAGCCCGTATTTACGGGAGGTAGTCAGTAATATTTTGGCAAGTTCTGGGCAGGGCATTGATTTTGGACAGGCACTTAAAAAGTCAGGAATGCGTTTCCCCAGCCCTGAGCTTGTCGATACCCTGGCCGTCTACTCGCGAATGCCGGGCTTCCAGAATCATCTCATAGAGCTGGCAGACGAATGGCTTATTGAAGGTATTGAAGGCATCCAGCGTCTCGCTGGGAAAATCAAGGTTTTCATGTTTGCCCTCGTCATCGGCCAGTTGAGCATGGTTGCTCTGGCTGTTGGCGGGCTTCAAGCAACACTACAGGGAGGAATGTGATGAGTATTCTTGAAACCGTTGGCGCATTGATCGTCGGTCTGCTCCTGATCTCTGCCGCCGCATTTGGTCTGTATTCGGCTTTCGGCAAATCCAATGTGGCGACGACGGAACAGAACCTTGTCCTGCTGCGAATGCAGACCCAGCAGCTCTTCTTCGGCACGAACTATGACAACCTTGACAATGACGTCGCCATGAATGCCGGAATTGTGCCGAAGTCCTTTATCAAGGGCGACAGCATGAAGAACGCCTGGGGTGGGGATATTACTCTGGCTAGCGACGCCGATAACGGCCAATTTTCGATCACGCTGGACAATGTCCCGCAGGACGCCTGCATGCAGCTCGCCCGCTTCCAGCCGGATTCCTGGGAATCCATCTCCGTTAATGGTTCCGTCGTCGATCCTACGGATGTGGGGGCTATTGCTGGGGCCTGCACGGCTGCCAGTAGCCTTATCTTCACAGCACGCTAGGTTATAAAATGAAGCCTGTTGTCTTTCTTATCTTCCTCATTGGGGTAGGAGCCATGATTCAACGCACTGTGGACTTTTCTTCTGAAGAGTCTTCATTCAGTGCGATAGCAGTCAATTACGCAATCTATCGTAATGAAGTCTTCCGATATGTTTATGAACACAATGGGCTTTCTGGAGACATACCGCTTGCTGTACTTGATCTCCCTGAGAGCTGGCGCGCCTTGCGTAATTGGCGTGCGCGCGTGGATGCGGGTCGATGCTACGTTTACGGTGATGCGTCGATGCAAGAAATCACGGCTGTGCGTCAGCTCTTCAGGGGAAGTTTTGCTTTGGGAATGGCCAGCAATGGCCGCCTTATCCCTGTGATGGGGAATGTGATTACCGTGCCTGCCTTTATCCCTAATGGTTCCCTTGTCAGCGTTACGGAGATCGACAGATGAACTTACTGAGCACAATCGGCGCAATCATCGTCGTTATCATCATGATTCCATATATGATTGGATGGTGGGAAACGGGAAACTCTGCTGTACAACAGCGCATTATTGCAAATCACATGACTATGGTGATGAGGGCAGCCAACCAGTACGTCAATCAGCACCAAGATACGCTTCTTTCTCAAGCGACAGCTACGACAGGCCCGACGATCAGCATTGCTGACCTTATTTCGGATGGGCTTTTGCCTGATGGCTTTCAGCCTCAGAACGCCTGGCTTCAAGGCTATCAAATTTACATCCGGCAGCCGCAAAATGGTGCTTTACAGGCCATCGTGCTGACTACCGGGGGTAGAGAAAATGCAACGGATCATTTCCTGAATGCCGTGGTTCCGGGCGCTGCTGCCCTCATTGGCGGGGCTGGTGGACATATCCCGTCCGGCGTCCTGCCCGGCCAAACGGAAAACATGCTTCAGGGAGCAGGTAATGGCTGGGTGCTGAACTTGGGGACTGTGGGAATTGCGTCGCCCGGCGCCGGGCATCTGGGAGCCGTTTCCACCTATGACTCTTCCGCCTTGGGACAGGACTTCCTCTATCGCGTGGCCGTTCCGGGACAACCTGAACTGAATGCCATGCAAACGGAACTGGATATGACGGATCACGCCATTCGCAATGTCTCTGACCTCCAGTTTGAACCACGGGAGATCACCTCAGAATCCTGCACCAGCACGGACGAGCAGGGCCGCATCTTCCTGGACAGCCTTCAAGGGCTTTACCTCTGCCGGAACAATTCGCTGGAAATCATTGGGGACTCTGGGAACACCGCACTGATGAAAAACGCGACCGTGGCCAAAAACGGCGACCGCATCACAAAGCCGTCCTGTGCGCCAGGCACCGGGCTGACGCCAGCGATTTTTACCGCTCCTGCAATCTCGGAAGCAGGGCCGGACGCACCGCCAATGACGGCTATTCAGACCTGGGCTACCTCGGTCTCGGATACAGAATGGCAAGTCCACCTTCGTGTACAGACTGGCGACTCTTCCCTTGGAGATGAACAAGGCTGGGTTTACCCGGCTGACGATTACGGGCGGATCATGGTTCTGGCCATGTGCGTCAAACAGACGGAGACACCAACTCCATAAAAGAGTTAGTGCAAAATTTCTAACTATGGAGATTTAACATGCTTTTTATTTTTCTTGGTGTAATTCCATATTTGATTTTTCTTCATATGGTTTTAACGAGATGTGCAATATTTAAAAATTCAGACCTCATAAAAATGATATATATTGAATGTGGAATTGTTGATAGAATATTTTTTATATTTATTATGTCGAATTTGTATTTTATGATTGCAGCAAATGTCACCATATATTTAAAAATTTTTCTATGAATAGCAGAAGAGCAATCCCAAACGATACGATAGATGAAGCAACTCCAAAATATGAGAACATGTAAGAAATTCTCCTTGATGTTTTAAATTTATCAAAATTATATTCAAGTAAATTTGACATAGATATGTTAAGAAATAAAAAAAAGATATTAAATAAAGAATCAGTGATATCTCTGTCCCTATTGATAACAAGATAATACAACACTTTATATCTGGCCTGAATTGAAATAGTGCTGCAAGACATCCAGTATTAAGAAAAAATGAAAGAGTAATGAATGCTTTGAGATGGTCAAACATATTTTTTTCAGCCTCAAGAAACACTGTCAAACTTCTTTGGCTGCTCACGGACTTGGGGCTTTTTATCATAGCATCATTAATAGAGTTTTTCTTTAGAGCAAAGAACAACATAGCTGTTCCTCCAGATAGGTAATGTTATGAAGCCACACTATCCCGCATATGCACGACTCTGCAAGGGCTTGAGCATTATGCTTTTTCTCACGGCACTGTTGCTGGCCAGCTCGGCCCACGCTGGTACGCTACAGGATCGTCAACAAGAACTGGAACCGCTTTTTGACGCGCCCTGTGCCCGTTATCAGGTGCCCAAAGTGCTGGCCCTGGCCATCGCCCGGCAGGAAAGCGGCTGCCACCCTTGGATCATCAATATTTCGGGGCGGGATGTACGGCCCAGGTCGAAGGAGGAAGCCATCCAGTACGCTCAGTGGGCCATGCGCTCCGGACGCTCGTTTGACGTGGGAATCATGCAGATCAATGCCTACTGGATCAAACGGTATGGCTGGCCGGTGGAACAGGTGCTGGAACCTGCCAACAATATCAAGATCGGTGTCTGGATACTTGCGCAGGAGATTCGGCGTCATGGTCTTAACTGGAAGGCCGTGGCCTATTACCACACACCGCTTCACAAGAACCCGGAGCGGGGACGTGCCTATGCCCGCTCTGTTGTAGGGCATGTCAAAAAGATTATGCGTGGTAACTGATTACGGGAGCTGAACATGATGAAGAAATTTACAAAGCGACAAATTGAAAAAATCGCATTCAGTGTACATATAATAAATATCATATGCGCTGTTATATTTTATATTATATTTTTACTGGTAGATTTTTTATATTATAAAATAATCAGCATCGCAATACTTGCTACCATAATAATGTTACTATTCATATTCATTCCAGTTCAAAATATTAAAGAATTCAAAAATCAAACATACTTTGAAAAACAAGAATCATTGAAACTTTCAAGTGTACTCTTGATCGGTTTTATTATTGCAATAATCCTTTCAACGGTTGAGCTGAACCAGATATTGCAAAATCAATAAAAATAAAGAGCATAATTGGAGATACTATTGATATGCAAGATAGTATTATAAATATCATTACTAATTTTTCAACTTTTACTATAGTGTCATGAAATATCAGGGCATCATTTACTGATATGTTTATAATATATTTTTTCATTTGATGTTGAGAAAAAATAGCACACCCATAAGATATAATAGAGAACACAAAAAACGCTATACTGCATGAAAAGAGATTTCCCCATCCCTTTGAGAGAGCCATAAATGCAAAAGCTGAGTTTGCCGCAATTGCAATGGAAGAAATAGTATTAAGTGAAGAAAAAATCTGTGAATTTATCATCGTGTACATAGATAAAATCAAAGTAAATTTGTTTTGTTCCGATAACTGTTGATTGGCAGCCTGCAATGCTGGTTCTTTTTTCATATATTTCTCCATCTGGAGTAAAATGATGCTCAACTTACAAGACTTTCGTTCAAAAGCCAAAGGGCTTCCCGATCTGCTGACCTATGCCGCGCTCATAGAGCCTGGGATCATACTCCAAAAAGATGGCTCGTTCCTGGCAGCATGGGAAATCCGGGGAGAGGATACTGCCAGCTCTACCCCTGCCGAACTGTCCTATGTGTCCGAGCAGGTCAGTAACGCCGTCCTGCGTCTGGGAACAGGCTGGATGATCCATGTCGATGCCTGCCGGACAACGCAGCGCGCTTACCCGGATGCGGATCGCTCACACTTTCCTGACCCTGTCTCCCAGGCCATAGAGGATGAGCGCCGTGCATTTTTTGGGCAGGATGTTTGCTACAGCACTTCGACATTTCTGACCGTCACCTATCTGCCCAACTACAATGTCGCCAAAATGGCTGGCGCGGCCAAGGTTGGCGTGGAAACGATGTCTGCCTTGGAGAAGGGATTCAAGACATTCAAGGATTCCTTGATGGAATTTGAGGATGCCTGCGCTTCGGTGTTGGAGATGCACCGGCTTCAGGAATACGAGCTGTATGATGCCTCAAACGACACCTTTTTGCATTCAGACTTGCTGGCTCACTTGCAGTTCTGCATCTCCGGCGTGCTTCAGCCTATGCGTGTGCCCACGGTGCCCATGTACCTTGATGCCCTGCTGGGCAGTCGGCACCTTGTCGGCGGTCTGATCCCGCGCCTTGAAGACGGGCTTGAGAAAAAACATCTGGCTATCCTTTCCATTGATGGCCTTCCGCAAGAGTCCTGGCCTGCCATGTTCGCAGCTCTGGACAGTCTGCCGTTCGAGCTGCGCTATTCCACACGGTTTATCTGTCTTGACCAGTATGACGCGGAAAAGGAAATCACCAGCTTCGTCAAGGGCTGGAATCAGCGCGTGCTGGGATTCATGGATCAATTTTTCAACAATCCCAACGCGAAAGTAAATCGTGATGCGCTGCTCATGCGCGAAGATGCGGAGACGGCCAAAACCGAGGTACAGTCCGGCTATGTGGGAGCGGGCTACCTGTCGTCCACGATCATCATTATGGACGAAGATGTGAATGGCCTTCAGGACAAGGCGCGCGAGTTGCGCCGTCTGATCCAGACGCAGGGCTTTGGCTGCCGCATAGAGTCCATGAATGCCCTGGAAGCCTGGCTGGGCAGTCTGCCGGGCAACGGATACGCAAATATCCGCCGTCCCCTCATAACCACACTCAACCTGGCCGATTTGCTGCCACTGCAATCGGTTTGGACGGGGACGCCGACGTGCCCGTGCCCGCTTTATCCGCCGGATTCGCCGCCGCTGGCCGTCTTTCTGACTGACGGTTCCACGCCGTTCTGGTTCAATCTCCATGACGGCGATCTGGCGCATACTGTGATTTTCGGCCCCACAGGTTCCGGCAAATCCACGCTGCTGGCCACGATTGCCGCGCAATTCCTGCGCTATGCGCATCGCCGCATTTTTGCCTTCGACAAAGGCAATTCCCTCCTGCCGCTTTGCGAAGCTACGGGAGGAGATCACTATGAGATCGCAGCAGAAAACAGTCTCTGCTTCACGCCTCTCCAGCGCATAGATGAAAGCCCGACAGAGATGGCTTGGGCAGAAAACTGGATAGAAACACTCCTGGAACTCCAGGGGATGACTGTCCTGCCTTCCCATCGGGCAGCGATACATGACGCCATGACGGGACTGGCGACACAGCCGGAGCACATGCGCACCCTGTCGCATTTCATGGATACCGTGCAGGAGCAATCTCTCCGCGAGGCGCTGGCCTACTACACACAGCGGGGGGCGATGGGGATGCTTCTGGACGCCCGGACGGACAATCTGCGTGAGTCCACGTTCACGGTCTTTGAAATGGAAGAGCTGATGAAAAAGGGAGATCGCAACCTGATCCCTGTCCTGCTCTACATTTTTCACCGGATCGAGAAAGCGTTGGGCGGTAAGCCTGCCCTTCTCATTCTAGATGAAGCCTGGATCATGCTGGGGCACCCTGTTTTTCGCTCCAAGATACGGGAGTGGCTGAAAGTTCTCCGTAAGGCCAACTGTGGGGTCATCTTGGCCACACAAAGCCTTTCCGACGCCCGGCAGTCGGGTATCATGGATGTCCTCCTAGAGTCGTGTCCTACCAAGATTTATTTGCCGAATCGGGAAGCCCGAAACGATGAAACCTACGGCTTTTACAAAGCCTGCGGACTCAATGATCGACAAATCAGCATCTTGGCCCATGCCACCGCAAAGCAGGATTACTACATGGTCAGTCCTGCTGGCCGTCGCCTTTTCCAGCTCGGTCTGGGGCCGGTCGCATTAGCCTTTGTCGGCGCATCCGACAAAGAGAGCATTGCTCGTATCAAATCCCTAAAAGAAATTCATGGCCGTGATTGGCCTAATGTATGGCTGAAAGAACGCCATGCTATATAGTTTGGAGTAACTTATGAAGACTTCTCTTATTATCATCACCGCTTTGCTGTTGGTTCCCGTTCAGACGATGTCAGGAACTGTGTACTGCACAAATTGCAGTGACAAGTTTATGCAAGCTATCGAAAAGGCAACGAGCCTTGAGCAGTTAAAAACACTTGTTAAAGAATATGATGAAGCTATCCAGCAAACAGCAGCACAGTTGCAAATGGTGCAACAAAACATAGAGCAATATACAAATATGGTTCAAAACACCGTGGCTCTCCCCAAAGAGATGATCCGAAAAATATCAGCCGAGATGTCCAAGTTTGGAAAGATCACGGGAGCTCTGAGCACCATGAGAAATGATGTTCTCGGCCTGGGCAATGTCTTTGATGAACTGTACAGCGCACAATCTGAGTTGAAGGACTTGGCCAGAATGCCGCGCAATATGCTCCAGGGCGGTATGACGACCTATCACACGAGCTGGGATAACTGGAGCCGTCGTGTGGATGATTCCACGAAGGCGACCTTCCACCTTTCAGGGAAACAGCTCAAAGACCTGGAAGAATCAGGGGAGCTGGAAACATATATCAATGAACTCCTGTCTACCCCGGATGGTCAGCAAAAGGCCCTCATGGCGGGAAACCAGCTCGCAGCCCTTCAGATACAAGAGGCTCGCCAGCTCCGCGAACTTCTTGCAACCAAGATTCAATCGGATTTGGCGAGCCAGGATAAAGCCGAGAAGGAAAGGCAGATGGGGGAAGAGGCCAGCAGACGTATGCTTTACGACAGGATAGGAGTCCAATCCCGTCCAGACCCTTTTTAATTTTCTTTACAAAGTTTACGCACTTCCTCGCGAGATAGATTTATATTTCGCGTAACAAGTCTGTATTCTTCTTTAGGTCCTATAGGTTTTTTCATTAAAATCGTATCGTCATCTTTTTTATAGATAAAACATGGATGAGCTGAATTTTTTACATAAATTTTTACTACTGAATCGTCTTTTTCTTCTACCCTGTATGGGAAGGAATGGATTCTATCACTCGTTATTTTGACAAGAACAGATGAATTTGTTGACTTCCACCACCCATAAATATCAAAGGCGAGAGCGTTAAAAGGGATAATCATGACTACTCCTAGAACAAAAATCATTTTTTTCATATTCATACTCCTTTATATTTATTTTTATAATACTAGCATTGTATATGCCGCAATGCAAGGTGACACCATCGTTTCAGACATCGTGTCAACTTTTCATAATGGGTTAGCAAAGTATGAATCTGTTATGCTTAAATATGCAAAACTACTTTTTTATTGGTGCGCTGTTTTTGAAATCGGATGGCTTGGCATCAGAGTAGCCTTGGGAGCTTCGGAGTTACGTGAAACACTCAAAAGCTTCTGTCTCGTCATTCTAGCTGCTGGATTTTTTTTGGCAGTCATCAATAATTATCATACTTGGACGTGGAACCTTATCAATGGGCTAAAATCTATTGCAGGAGAAGCTACAACTATTGTTGACGCATCTGATAAGCCGTTTTCCGTTGGACTTAAATTAGCTCAAGATCTTTTTGCGCTTGGAGGATACGATCCAATAGAGTTTATTGCTTATTTTCTTGCCGGAATGTCAATTTTATTTTGCTTTACACTTATTACATTGCAAATAATTTTAATAAAATGTGAATGTATTGTCGCTATGTGTGCGTCATCTATATTGCTTGGGCTTGGGGCAACATCATTTTTTCGTGATTATGCCATCAATACATTAAGATATGTTTTTGCTGTAGCTTTTAAGTTGATGGTCATGCAACTAGTGATGGGAGTTGGTATTGACTTCATTCAGCAACTTCAAGTTGCCGATAATATGGGATGGGGACAAGTTGGCGTCACGATCTCGTTCTGCATCATCTTCTACTGCCTCGTCAAAACGCTGCCTGACGTCGTCGCAGGTATCATCCAGGGATCGCACGTCAATACCGGCAATGCTCTCACGTCAACGGTCACGGCTATGGGAGCAGGACTTGCCGGATTGGGCATTGCTGCCGGTGCTGGCATGGCCAATATCGGCAGGGCCGCCCAAGTCGCAAAGGCTGAAGGCGCTCAAGGCGTCCGGGGAATCATGAAAGGGACGGCCAGTAACCTGTGGAATGCCACGCGGGAGTCTATGCACAACAAGGATTCGCGCAACAATACAGTGTCTTCTTCGCTTCGCCAGAGACTTGAAGCCCAGAGATTGCGTAATGACTAACTAGGGGATTTCACATGTTTTTTAAGAAAAAAGAAAAGGCAGAAACAGCTCCTTCTGGGGATGGGAAAAATCCGTATCTCAATGCCCGCCAAGAATGGCTGGAACGCTATGGCTCGTACATCAGCCGCGCTGCGCAGTGGCGACTGACAACCATCATCGCCCTGGTTCTCCTGGCAGGCTCTATCACCGGCAACGTAATCCAAGCCTGCCAGGTCAAAGCGATTCCGTACATCGTCGAAGTGGATAAGCTCGGCAAATCGGCTGTTGTCGCGCGTGCAGATCAGGCCAGCGCAACGCCATTACGCTTGATTCAGGCTGAAATCGCAGCCTGCATCTCCGACTGGCGCACTGTCACCGCAGACATTGAGCTGCAAAAGCATATGATCCAAAGGCTAAGCTACTTTGTGACTGGCAGCGCCAAAGGTGTACTGAAGGAATGGTTTGCAACGAACAACCCCTATGAAATCGCCAAGTCCGGAAAGTTGGTGCATGTCGAAATTCAAAGTCTGCCCCTGCCTGTCAGCTCAGATTCCTATCGCGTGGAGTGGACGGAAACCATCCGCTCTCATGCAGGTGTAGTGCTTGAGCGGCACACCTATGAAGCCACGGTCAGCATTCAGGTTTCACCGCCGACCTCAGAGGCCGTTCTGCTGCGGAATCCGGGCGGCATGTATATCACAGGTCTTTCCGCAAGCCGCGTCTTTAAAAACTTTGGGCCTGCCCCGTCTTCTGCCATCCAATAGGAGTCCTCCCATGAAATATCTTGTCCTGATGCTTTTTTTGGTTCTTGCCCCTACGGCTGCAATGGCGGCTTCCCAGGAAGCTGCCCCGCAATTGCCTCCTGACTTTTTGAATCTGCCTGATTTTCTCAGCAATGACACCGTGCCCCTTACTCAACGGGAGAAGAAAGCGCTCAACCTGACTCGTGCCTGGGCCGGGCGTGGCCCCGCACCGGTTCTCTCTCATTCCGGGAAGCTGGTCTATGTGCATGGCGCATCCTTGCCGACGATTTTGGCCAGCCCCATGCAGGTCTGTGATGTGGAGTTACAGCCGGGGGAAAAAGTCAATGAAGTCATCGTAGGAGACTCCGCCCGCTGGATGGTTGAAACAGGCTCCGCAGGAGAAACGACACATTTGTTCATCAAACCGGTGGACGCTGGTCTGGAAACCACGGCGGTGGTCACGACGGATCGCCGAGTCTACCATCTTCGCCTTGTCTCTCAACGCACAGGGCACACGCCTTATGTGGGTTTTGTCTACGCAGACTCCATGAAACAGCAGATGGCAGCCAAGAAAGCTGCGCAGGAACGGGAAACCTCTCGCAATACCGCCATGCTGGATGGGAAAAGCGTCGATATTTCCAAGCTGAACTTTAACTTTGAAGTCCGGGGGAAGGCCTCCTGGAAGCCGGAACGTGTCTTTGACGACGGGGAAAAAATCTACATTCATCTGCCGCGCAAAAGCACGGAACTGCCCGTACTGCTGGCGCGCAGAAAAGGAGAAAATGTCCTGGTCAACTACCGTGCGGATGGGAAAAAGCTGGTCGTTGACGGCATCTTTGACGAACTGACGCTGTTGCTGGGCGTGGGATCAGGCAAAGAAGAGATTCGGATCATCAGGAAGAGCTAGCATGAAGGATGAATCCCCCAACGGACTTGTCATGTCCCCTGAACCTGTCGTGGCCAGGATGGGGCGCTGGCCGTTATACGCACTACTGATCGTGCTGATCCTCTTATTGGCTGCACTGATATACAGCGTCAATTTTGCCCATGACCCTCAAAAAAAGGAAGGGCCACAAAAAGCGGCGACAGTCAGCGAAGAGGACAAGCCTGTCTGGCTTGTCGAAGGAAGCGGGCTTGCACTTGATCCAAAAAAAGACAGGACAAGCGGCGTAATGGTGCCCCCGGAACCCGCCAAGCTGGAGCCTATCGTTGTTGTCCAAAGGGAGGCCAAGCCGGATCAGCAAATCGAAAATATCAGGCGGGTCAGGGCACAATCGTACATGAATGCTCTGACTGCTCCTCTGGTCGCCAAGCGGGTATCCAGCGGAGGAAGCACCGTAGTCACGGCATCAACGGCTCCGGGCACAGCCTCCACCACGGGATCGGATGTCGTTTCTTCTGCGGCGTCTGCCGGTGCGGATGGCTACTACAACCCTGCCGCTGATCGTGACAAAGAGGCCTTTTTCGACCGTGCCCGCAAGGATACGTCCTGGCAGCTTCCTGAGCAGCGTACTGAGGGGATGCCCCTGGAGCTGAAGACCGGGGCCGTAATCCCAGGTGTGATGCTGACGGGTATCAATTCCGATCTGCCTGGCAACATGATCGCGCAGGTAGCCCAGAACGTCTATGACACGGCGACGGGCCTGAACTTGCTTATTCCACAGGGCGCTCGTCTGTACGGCATTTATGACTCCCGTGTCGTATATGGCCAGCAGCGTGTCCTGATTGCCTGGAACAGACTCATTTTCCCCGATGGATCGTCGATTTCCCTTGGCGCAATGCCAGGTGCTGATATGGCCGGTATGGCAGGCTTCAATGACGATGTGGACAACCATTACGCCCGGATTTTCGGATCGGCTCTCATGATGTCGCTGGTCTCTGGGGGCATGGCCTACGCTCTGGACGGGGCCAATGACAGCACGGAGACGGACAACGGGACACGCATGACTGATGAGATGACGGCCTCTCTGGCGCAGCAGCTTGGCCAGACAACGACGACGCTCCTTCAGCGTAACCTGAGCATCAAGCCCACGTTGGAGATCAGGCCAGGCTACCAGTTCAATATCGTGGTCACGAAGGACGTAATCTTCAGGGAACCCTACACGCGCTGGCGGCACTGAGGAGAGGGAAATGGCGCAGCAGCAAGAATATGGCCTTCAGACAACCGAGGCCAACCGCAAGCATACTGTCTTATGGGCATTTATGGCGGCAATACCGCTCTTGGCCCTGCTGGGCATGGAGATGGCAACGCTGAAAATCGCGTCTGATTACGGCTTCCATCCCATGCTGGGGCAGCCCTGGTTCTCGGTGTTAGGTGTTCCAGTCTATGCCCCGTGGCGTGTTTTTACATGGGAAGGCATCTCCCAACCCGTCATGGATAATGCCCTTGTACTTGGACAGGCATTCTTCCTGCTGCCGCTGTTCCTTGCCCTGTTATGTGTCGTCGCAGCCAGGCGTCTCAAAGGAAACCAGGAACTGCACGGATCGGCCCGCTGGGCACGAAAAGCAGAAATCGAGCGTATGGGCTACCTCGGCGGACAAGGTGTGTATGTCGGTGGATGGTTCGATAAAAAAAAGAACATATTACGCTATCTTCGACATAACGGCCCAGAGCATATCCTGTGTTTTGCCCCTACACGCTCAGGCAAGGGGGTGGGCCTGATCCTGCCGACGCTTCTGTCCTGGCCAGGCTCCACCCTGACCTTGGACATTAAGGGGGAGAATTGGGCGCTCACTTCCGGCTGGCGCAAATCCCAGGGGCATAAAGTTCTGCGTTTTGCTCCGGCGGATTCGTCCGGCTTCGGCTGCGCTTTCAACCCGCTGGATGAAATCCGTCTGACTTCGCTGGAAGCTGTCCAGGATGTTCAGAATCTGGCCCTTATGCTGGTCGATCCTGACGGTAAAGGCCTGGAAGACCACTGGACAAAGGCAGCCTTCGCCTTTTTTTCAGGCTTGATCCTGCATTGCTGCGTGGTTGTGCGCTCTCGGCAAGGGCGCATGCCGTCTCTTCAGGAATTGACGCTGATGATGTCTGATCCTGACCGTACAACAGCGGAACTGCTGGATGAGATGATGGTCATGGATCACGCGATGCTGTTTCGGGAGTTCGCTCCGGACGCGGACGCCCGTGTTGGTGAGGCCTGTCATATTTTCATAGCCAGCTCGGCCCGCGAAATGGCCGCAAAGGCGGAGAATGAAGCCTCCGGCGTCCTGTCGTCGGCGCTGGTCAATATGGCCATTTATCGGGACCCCATCATCAATATCAACACAGCCCGCTCGGATTTTCATATCCATGACCTCATGAACCACGAGACGCCTCTGGACTTGTATCTTGTGACACCTCCAGACGGCATAGATCGGGTGCGTCCCCTGATGCGGCTTATGCTTGATATGATCGTGCGCCGTGCCTGTTCCAGCATGGAGTTCAAGGATGGTGCCAGCGTCGCTGGATACAAACACCGGCTCCTGTTCATGCTGGACGAGCTGACGAGCTTGGGCAAGGTGCCGATTTTGGAGAAAGCCATTGCGTACATCGCCGGTTATGGCGGCAAGCTCTATCTGATCGTGCAAGACACCAAGCAGCTCAATGGGGTCTACGGAAAAGACAATGCCTTGATGGCTAACTGTCATGTTCGCATAGCCTATGCGCCGAATGACGCGGAGACAGCGGAACTTCTGTCGAAAATGACCGGCAAAACAACCGTTGTGGAAAAAAAGAACTCTGTCTCCATCAGCAAGAGCGGGCGTTCCCGATCCATCAATATCGCAGAGACAGCCAGGCCCTTGCTGACACCTGACGAGTGTTCCCGCCTCCCTGGAGCGGAGAAGGACAGCAGCGGAAAGATTACCAAGCCCGGACATATGCTCATTTTTACCGCTGGCCAATTTCCAATATATGGAATGCAGATTCTGTACTTTAAGGATTTGGTCTTTTCGCAGCGCGCTAAAATCCCTGCGCCGGGAATTTCGGAAAAATCGCCTGCCGGGATGACCGACTCTCTCTATTTCCCTCGTGAGGTTCCCCTTCCTATCGAGCCGAAAGAGCAGGACATAGCGGCACCTGTGACGTTCGAGAGTTTCCTGGAAGATCGGCCATGAAGGCAATTTTGATATGCCTCGTTGGAATGATGTTGTTCCTGTATTGTGCCGGTTTTCGGTTCAACCCGACTCCATCGTTGCCAAAAGGCATTTACCGCATCGTTTCTGGGACTCCAGAACGTGGGGATTTCATCGCCTTCTGTCTGAAATCGCCTGTCTGGACACTGCTGGCCAAAGAACGTGGCTACCTTGCTCCTGGCTCATGTCCCTCCGGTTTGCGCCCATTGCTGAAGCAAGTGGTGGGGATGCCCGGAGATGCCATAACGATAGAGTCTGACGCCATACATCTCAGCACAATCTCTGGATCGAGCCGCTGGCCCGCTGCCCGGCATGAAGATTCCGCAGGCCGCCTCTTGCCTGGCAGCTCTCTGGAATCCGGGATGATTCCTGACGGCATGTGCTTGGCGTTGTCCGATCATCCCGGCAGCTTTGACAGCCGATTCTTCGGGCTGGTGCCCTTGGCCGACGTGGTCAAAGTCAAGCCCGTTTTTACCATAAAGGAGTGAACTATGGATAAAACTGAACAGGTCACAGCGGCTGCCGATGCTTTCAACCAGGCTGAACAGGGGTTTGGCGTGGCTCTTGACCCTGATCTGGCTGAAGGGATGGGCGCGTTTACGGAAGATGCTCTGACACTGGAAGCAGTGATGGACGACGCCCTGCTTGCGGCGCAGGGAGGGGATGATGGCCACAAATAAAAAGGATCGGATTCCTTTCCATGAGGAGTTCGCGGAGAAAATCATCAAGATGTTGGAAGAGGGAACCGCGCCGTGGCAAAAGTCTTGGACGCCCGCCCAAAACATGGCTCCTCGCAATCCTCTGTCCGGGACAGTTTATCGTGGGGTCAACCGCTTGCATCTTGCCATGCAGGGCTATGCTGATCCACGCTGGATGACGCTGAAGCAGGCCAATGATGCTGGCTACCGCATCAAACAGGGCAGTCGCTCCACGCCTGTCGTCTACTACCAGTTCACCCGCGAGCAGGACAAAATGGACGAAAATGGACAGCCTGTCCTGGGAGATGACGGTACACCCGTTCGTGAGACGGTAGAACTGGCACGGCCCATTCTTCGCATGGCTCGCGTTTTTAACGCGGCACAGGTGGAAAACTTCCCTCCGATCCCGGAGCAAGAGAAGGCCTTTGCCTGGAATCCCCAAGAGAAGGCTGAAGCTGTTCTGGCCAATTCCGGCGCTATCATCAGGCACGATCAGCGTGACCGGGCATTCTATCGCCCGTCGAGTGATGAAATCCACCTGCCTCCCAAAACCCGCTTCGCACAAGCCGACCAGTATTATGCAACGGCATTGCATGAGCTGGGGCACTGGACAGGGCATCCTGATCGCCTGAATCGGGAGCTCGGTCCCTTCGGCTCCTCCACCTACGCCAAAGAAGAGCTGCGTGCAGAGATTTCCTCCTGGATGGTCGGGCAAGACATTGGTGTCGGGCATGATCCCGGACAGCACGCCGCATACGTAAAATCATGGATCGCCGCACTGAAGGACGATCCTCTGGAAATAATGCGCGCCTGCCGTGACGCTGAACGCATCCATGACTTTGTTCTGAGTATGGAAATGCAAAAAGAAAAATCCGTTGAGCACGCTATGGATGAGGCTCCCGAAACGATGGATATGGCCCCTCCGCCTGTACAAGCTGCGCAGGAAAGAACCTACCTCCATATACCGTACCAGGACAAAGAACAGGCCAAGGCGCTGGGTGCCCGCTGGGATGCTCGTCAAAAACAGTGGTATGCCCCGGAGGGGACTGACCTCGCGCCGCTGCGGCAGTACCTGTCCGCTCCTGAAAACAAGCCAAGCATGGAGTTTGCCTCCAAAACAAGCCAAGAGAAGACATATCTTCACGTCCCCTACAAGGATAAAAACGTGGCCAAGGCGCTGGGTGCCCGCTGGGATGCCCGCCACAAGCAGTGGTATGCCCCGGAGGGGACTGATCTTGAGCCGCTACAGCGGTTCCTGCCGAATCCTGAAAGATGCCGGGACATGGATACCCTCTCGCCGCAAGAGGAGTTTGCACGGAAGCTGGCTGACCTTGGCCTTGATTTGAAGGGACAGCTCCCAGAGATGGACGGACAAATCCATCGAGTTCCCCTTCTGTCAAAGCAAGGGCATGGTCTGGATGGGAGCTACTGCTTGCATGGAGATGGACGGCCTGCGGGCTGGGCACAGAATCATGTCACGGGAGACAGGGTGAAGCTGGTTGCGTCTGGGGTGATTCTGTCTCCTGCTGAAATTGAAAAACAGCGCCAGGAACGAACGGCACGACTTCAGGCTCAGGAGCAGGAGCGTGCCAAGGCGCATGAGGCTGCCGCACAGCGATGCCAAGCCATGTGGGACAGTTTTTCCTGGGCGTCCTCCTCTCCCTACCTGGAAAGGAAGGGAGTATCGGCCTTTGGCCTCAAGGAAGACCAGGGCAACCTCATTGTGCCGCTCAAAAATGCAGAGGGCCAGTTGCGCGGCTTCCAGGCCATTGCCCCGGATGGCCAGAAAACATTTGCAAGAGGTATGGAAAAAAAAGGAAATTTCCATCTGATCGGTGCCGATGAGAAGGACTTATCCCAAGGAGAAATCCTCCTGTGCGAAGGGTATGCCACGGGGGCATCCCTGCATATGGCCACGGGAAAAGCCGTGGCTGTCGCTTTTGACTCCGGCAATCTGCTGCCTGTAGCTGAAGCGATCCGCGCCAAATACCCTAATGCGGCAATTACCATCTGCGCAGACAATGACCACTCCATACAGAGAGAGGGCAAGCCGTATAATGTCGGCCTGGAAAAAGCCAAAATGGCTGCTCAGAAGGTCAATGGCTCTGTCAAAACGCCCCTGTTCACCGAAAAAGAAAAATCGCAAGGCCTGACGGATTTCAATGACCTGCATAAAGCACGCGGACTTGAAGCTGTCCGGCATCAGCTGGGATTAGGGCGAAAGATCGAGCAGGAAAAGGAGCTTACTCGATGAGACTTCTGATTGTTGAAAGCCCTGGCAAGATTAAGAAATTGCAAAATATTCTTGGCGCTGAATGGCGTGTTGCCGCCAGTTGCGGCCATGTGCGTGACCTGCCGAATCAAGGCTATGGCTTGGAGCCGCCGAACTTTGAACTGCGCTATACACCAACCAAGCCGGACGTCCTGAAAAAGCTCGCCGGCTTGATTCAGGATGCTGACGAGGTGTTCCTGGCATCTGACCCCGACAGGGAGGGAGAAGCCATTTCCTGGCACCTCAAAGACGCGCTGGGGATCAAATCCTATAAACGTGTGACCTACACGGCCATCACGCCGCAGGATGTCCAGGCAGGACTGAGTAGCCCGCGTGAGATAGATATGAACCTCGTCCATGCTCAAGAGGCTCGTCGTGCGCTCGATCGCCTGTGCGGCTATAAAGTGTCTGGGCCGCTGTGTATGGCTGTTGCTGAAGAAAAGATGTCCGCAGGCCGCGTGCAAAGTCCGGCAGTTCGACTTGTTGTCGAACGTGAGCGATCCATCCGCTCATTCGTCTCCACCACGCACTATGGAGTCGAACTGGTGTTTGAGGCTGTAGCGAATATTTCTGACGGTTGGAAAGCCTCTTGGCTGCCCAAAGAGGGGTGGCTGGAAGATGGGCAGGAGTACTTCCTGGACAAAAATACTGCGGAAAAAATAGCTGCCCTGCGCACGTTGGAAATTCTTGCGTGCGACGAAAATGAACGCCGCACCGCTCCCCCGGCTCCTTTCACGACTTCCTCGTTGCAGCAGGCGGCCAGCAACGCGCTCAAGTTCAAGCCCAAAAAGACTATGGATTTGGCGCAAAAGCTCTATGAAGCCGGGCAGATCACCTACATGCGCACAGACAGCCCTAATCTGAGCGATAGCGCTATTGCTGAAATCCGGGCGTACTGTGACGCTCAAGGATGGCCACTGCCGGAAAAGCCTCGTACCTGGAAAAGCAAAGCAGGAGCACAGGAAGCCCATGAAGCCATACGCCCTACCCATATCGAGGTGGAAGATGCCGGAGAAACGCCGGACGAAAAGGCGTTATATCGTCTGATCCGCATTCGTGCGCTGGCCAGCCAGTTAGCCGATGCCGTGTTTGATGTGCGTGTGGCCAGACTGGCCGGTAGTGTGGAAGGCAAAACAGCCATATTTGAGGCCAAGGGACGGACACTCAAAGAACAGGGCTGGAAAATGGTGATGGCACAGGATGCGTCGCTCAGTGATGCCGAAGAGGCCGAACCCGATAACGCTGTCCCCTCTCTCAAGCCCGGATGCCAGGCAACAGCAGTTCGAGGCGACGTTAAGACCAAAAAGACCAAGCCTGCCTCCAGGTTCTCTGAGGCGTCGTTGATCCGGGAGATGGAAAAGCGCGGCATAGGCCGTCCCGCGACATATGCCGCCATCATGGAAACCATCGTTGCACGATCCTATGTCCGGGAGGAAAAAAGTTTCCTCGTACCCACGCCGCGCGGTGAAAAACTTGTGGACGCCCTGGTCGGGGCATTCGGTTTCCTGGACTTGGATTTTACCAAGCACATGGAAGAGCGTCTGGATGACGTGGCCAGCGGTAAGCTGACCTATGTGGACTGCGTCAAAGACTTTCATGCCCAGCTCATGAAAGAACTGGATAAATTCGTTTGTGACCACACCATCCCATGCCCCGAATGTGGCGACCACGAACATTTCAGGCATATCCGCTCCAAAGAAAAAGGCTGGAATTTCTGGGGGTGCAAAGCCTGCGGGGCTACGTTCGCTGATGAGCATGGCCGTCCCGGCACGAAGCAGGAGAAAGAGAGGACACGTTCTGAAGAAACGGACTTCAAGTGCCCCAAGTGTGGCAAGCCCCTGGTGGCCAGACCTACCAAGTCCGGGGGAGTCTGGTTCGGCTGCTCTGGTTTCCCGAAATGCAAAGTCAGGTTTTGGGCCAAAGATGATGGAACCCCTGATTTTGAAAATCCTCCCAAGAATTAAGGAGTAAGTATGGCAGGCTTGAAATCCTCGTCTACAGACCTTTCTTGTTTCCACCTTGCTGACACCAAGGCCGTTACCGCTGCCAAGCTCAAGCAATTTGCTTTCCGCTCCATTGACGACGCCAAAACGGAAGAACTGGCCTTTGGCTGGGTAAACATTGATGATCCGATGGATACTGCCTGGCAGGTTTCCCCTCCAGAAAAAGGCGAATGGCTTTGCTGGGCGTTCCGCATGGATAAACGGTCTGTGCCTGCTCAAGTCGTGAAGAAGCATCTTGCTGAAGCACTGAAAGACGAGCTGGCAAAATACTCCGCCCAAGGCATTGATGGTGTTTCCCGGACACGGAAAAAAGAGCTGAAGGAAGCGATCCGTCTGAAGCTTCTGACCAGGGCAGAACCCGTGCCCTCCACGGTGGATGCCGCCCTGAACCTGGCTGACGGCACTTTGTATGTCGCGACGAAGTCCAAAGGGATACTGGAAAAGTTCAAGGAGTACTTCAAATCTTCCTTTGGCATCGAGGTGGCAGAATTACAGCCCGTGGAAAACATGGGAGCGTGCCTGCATACGCTCTATGCTGAAGGTCTGACAGCCGATGTGAATGGAGACAGGTATGAGCTGGCAGAAGCGGGAGTCATCACGCTCTCTGGCCTGGATGCTGACAATGTGCAGGTGACGATTACTGCCAAGAATGACCGGGCTGCCGTGGATGCCGGACTGGAAAAAGGTTTCGGCATCTCCAAGCTGAAGGTCGGCATGACGAAAGCAGACGATGCGGCAGAATGGACGTTTTCCTTGGAAAGCGACAGCCTGCGGATTTCTGCTATCAAGTGTCCGGCCTCGTCCAGTTCCGAGCCTGAAGATGACAACCCGGATGCTGGCCTGCTGGAAAAGCTCTACCTGCTTGACCAGGTCGTGGCCGTTACCAAACAGCTTTTTGGTCAGCCGTAGTTCAATCCGAGGGGGGCACCGCCCCCCTCATATGGAGCCTCCAATGCAAAAATTCTTTGTGTTTTTGGTCTTCACCCTCTGCCTGCTCATTCCGATCCGTCCAGTATGTGGGGCGGACTCCACGACGTTTAATCCGACAACCGTTGCGGTCATCGCAAAAGGCACCAGTTCCATCCCTGTCGGTACGATTATCTCTTGGCCGGTTGCACAAAATCCGGCTGATTGGCAAAATTCTGACGGCTCTTATAACTGGCTGGAATGTAATGGACAAAGTATATCGAAGACAGTTTACCCGGAACTGTTTGCGCTCATGGGCGGCCAGGTGCCTGATTTGAGAGGGCTTT